>Ga0187827_10001730_pt1 | contig 31318 bp, 22 predicted proteins | sample ETNtaG_39_FD_167969 | JGI IMG/M metagenome (GOLD analysis project Ga0187827, IMG submission 167969) | Marine microbial and viral communities from oxygen minimum zone, Eastern Pacific Ocean - ETNP2014_SV_150_PacBio MetaG (Illumina Assembly) | ecosystem: Environmental > Aquatic > Marine > Hypoxic...
CTTTCTTCAATTGAGTTCCTGTTCTTTTGTCAGTTCACGGATTCTGTATCGAACCGGCTCGGCGAGGAGACTGTTCTCATATTCATTCAAGACGGTAAGATACCACGTTAGGGCGTTTTCACTATCCGCCAGCTCAAGATCGTAGATTTCTGCGATTCTTGTTGAGGCCCTGTCGCCCCAATCTCCGGTTGAGAGTTCACTAAAGGCATTGATGGCTGCTTCGTAGTGTCCCATCTGCTGATCAATTTCCGCTGCTCGAAAGAGGCATTCTTGAGCGATAGCTGCTTTCGGATATTGTTTCGCAGTCTGCCGAAAAAGTGCCTGTGCCTCCGTTTTTTTCGCCTGCCGGAGAAGCAGTTCAGCCGAGATGTAATATCGAAAAGCTTCCTTACCTTCTTCATTTGTGCTACTAAAATGTTCATCCACAAATCCTTTTAGTTCCAGCACATCATTAAAGGCATCATCCTTTACAGTCAGATCATTCACGAGTTCTGTCAGATTGTATTCAGCAGAATCTATGGCACCGCTTAGCAGCAGCACGTAGCACCTTTTCACCTTCAAATCATCCTGTTGTCGATCGGGAAGTGAAGCGATCTTGTCGTTCAAGATATTCAAAGCGGATTCCGGATCACCTTTGGCGATAAGGACATCAGCGAGGCGGGATGTTGCCGCCAAGTTTAATGCTCGGTTGTCCGTTCCTGTTTCGGCAGCTCTGAAAGAGGTAAGAGCGCCGTCGAAATCTCGGGTGATACGATATTTGATTTCACCTAAGCGGAAATGCGCTTGAGGTGAGAAAGTGGTAGCAGGAAGAGTGGTGAGAATAGAGTCGTAGAGAGCAAAAGTCTCCTGAAGAGATTCTGTAACAATGGAGCTTCGGCTCACAAAGGGATTTCTGAAAAACTGGTTATCGGGGAAATAATCCGCCAATGATCGCACATTTTCCGTTGGCGCAATTTGAAGCTCCGATGTCATCGCCAGTCCATAGAGTGCTTCTCCCATGATTTTCCGCTGCCGGAGAGTCAGCCTCTGACTAACGTCGTGAGGGAGAGAGTGGAGAACGATGATGTAAGCATCGGATGCCAGCGACAATTCAACTTCCTTTCTCAAGTTGCCGGCTAGAGTGAGCCATCTATTGAGATCGCTTTCAGAAGAGGTACCCATGTCTCGGTGCTGTTGAACCGCATCAGAATGGCGTCCAATTTTGAAAAGGAAATCGGCGTAGAGCATTTTGACTGAGCTGTTTCCGGACTCCAACCGGCTTGACAGCTTCGCTTCGATCTCTTCGTGACTTTCCGCATCATCTGACATTCGAAGCAACTGCCGGGAGACGGATTTAAATTGTTTCGGATTAAACTGTAGATAAGTGAGAAATTCGTTTGTCGCCTTACTAAAATTTTGTTTACGTGAATAGAATCCAGCCAATTCGAGAGAAAATAAGTCAGCTTCACCGAACGCTTCTCTTCCTTCTGAAACCAGTTTATCCATTCGGTTTTCCATGCCGTGTCTGATATACTCTTGAAGAACCACGCGATATCCGGTCTTGGAAGACTGATTCTCGGCGATAATCTGTTCCCAATGATCCACAGCTGCAGATTCGTCTCCCATAAGTAAATAAACTTCTCCCAACTCAGCCATGCTCTGGATGTCTTGAGGATACGTCTCCAATCGAGTTTGGATGAGTAACTCCAAATCTTCGTACTTTTTCAACCGCCGGAAAAGTGACTTAAGCTGTGAATAAGCGCGAGAATTCTTTGGATTTACTTCCAGAAGTTCCCTGTAAATTTTAATGGCTTCATCTGTTTGATTTGACCGTTCATATTTCAACGCCCGCCTGAAAGCAGTTTTGTCTGTCGCTACATTGGGACGAACGGTCTGCTGAGCAGAAACTGCGGAAATCAAAAGTAATATGAGAAGTGCTCTATTCATTCACTTTCCTCATTAAATTCATCTTGAATGAGTGAATTGAAGTATCGTCGAATCATCTCCTGATAATCCCGGGGGAAGCCGGCTTTAAGCGCTTCGTTCAGCGCTTCGATGGCGAGATTCCTCCGCTGTCCCAAGTCTGCCGGAAGCCCTGCTGGACCATCAGAAACTACTTCAACAGACGTTCTCGATTTCCGCTTCTCAGAGAGGTCGCGCTGTTTGAGCGATTTCTGTGAGTTCAGCATCCGCGACATGATCCGTTCCTGGCGATCGATTGTTTTTCGAGTTACCTTCTTCCGTCGGAAATCCTTCAGCACTTCCTCCATCTGTTCGGCGATACCTTGGAGTTCGCCTGACTGCCGCGACCCTCGTGTTTCATTGATTAGCTCCTGAAGTGATTTCTTAAGCTGTCCTTGTTGCTGTCCAAGCCGGCGCATCATCTCCTGCTGAGCGGAAGCTGACATTTGCCCCATCATCATTTGGAGCGTTTGACTGTTGATCCCTTGCTGCTGACCTGACATCTGTTGCATTCGTTCCATAAACTGCTGCATACCGGACGCCATTCCTGACTGCTGCATGGCATCCATTGCCGAGATGGTGGCGAGAGCGGCTTCGTTCAAGGCAGCTACAGTTTCCGACTGTTTGTTAGCTGCGGATGACGCATTGCGCTCTTCCATCTGATTAAGTGATTCGGTCATTCCTGCTACTGCTCGACCTATCGCCTTGCCCATCTCCGGTGAGACGGCAAACGTCTGGTGAGACAGCTCCATCATTTCGCCAATGAGCTGAGTCAGCTTATCTTTTAACAGCTGTTGTTCGACTGCTTTCTCTCTCAGTCTGGGACTGTTTCGTGGGAGGTCTGCTGTTTCGTCTTGCAACCGCTCTTGTTCTTTCGAGATGGTTAATGTTTTTCTGAGGATGCTTCTAAAATGTTCTGCCATTTCACCCGTTGACTGCGATTGGAAACCCATCTGTATATTCTGCATCATCTGGCTCATCTGTTTGAGATTTTGACTGGCATTCTCTGCTGATAGTGAAGCTTGGCTCATGTCCGACTGTTTCAATTGCTGAGCGGCGTGTTCCAGTAAGTTGGACGTCTCTTGTGCCAGTTCAGACTCCGCCATATCTTTCAACTCTTCTGAAGACGATTGGGTATATTGCTCAATCTTTTCTGCAGTTTCCGCCATCAGATCCAGAAGATTTTTGTATTCTTGCTGATTTCGCAGCTCATCTTCAGCCAGCCGAGCGGCGTTCTCTTCTGCAGATTCTAATCCCAGTTGGGATGCTAAATTTTCCTGATCTTTTGCTAACTGCTCCATTCGGCGAGTGAGCTCTTCCATCAGCTGCTCGGCCTGAATTCGCTCGAAAATATCAATGAATCGGTCGAGCTGAGATTCCAGCTCCTCTACATTCAGAGAAAAATCTTCCAACGCTGCTTGTATATCCTCCTGCGAAATCTCTTCTAATGCAGACTGCATTCGCTCCATTGCAGCCATCATCTCCGGAGACATTAGATCTTGAAGAAGATCATTTAGAGTCTGGAATTTCTCCAGCAAATCCGGTGAAAATAGTTCGTGTTTTTCCGCTTCCTCTGTAATGGCATCTATCTGCTCCCGGAGTTCTTCTATCTCCTTCAGCTTTTCTTGTACGTCCTTCAGAGACTCTTCCAAAAGTTGATGTTTTTCCCACTCCAACTTATCGTCTTTCAGAAGCTCCAACTGTATTTCTTCCAGAGACTCAGTTAGATTTTCGAGATCTTTTACAATTTCCTCTGCAGCTGATTGTACTTCTTCTTCCTGCTCTTCCGTTCGGGCGAACAGATCGGCGAGAGATGGGAATTGAGCATAAAACGTAGATGATACGGCTTTCTTCGGTCCTGAGATGATGTCATTATCGTACACTTCAAAATGGAATTGAAGTTCATCATCCGGCATGAGGCCTAGATCACTCACATCCCAAAGGTAGTGAACATCTTGAGCGGTAGTCGTTCGGGAAAAGTTTTTCAGTACGTGGATGCTAACTGATTCCTCCTGCTGAAGATATTCCGGATGTTTCACTTCATGGGCGATCTGCAGAGTGCTGAAGCCGAAATCGTCCTCGATATGAAGTTTGATTGGAATAGTAAAATCACTGCCGAGTTCTGTCACTTCGGGCGGGCTCAACACCTGAAGCTGTGGTGATAGATCTTGCAGCACCACTAGTCGGTATTCAATTGGGTCCAGGTTTCCGATTCCCCGGGTATCGTACACATGCGCAGTCAGTGAGGCATCTTTCATCATGGAGACAGTTCCGTTTGCTTTTCGCTTGTTTACAGCCATAGAAATTTTTTCTTTACCGTCCGTTTTATTCCCAATCGAAACGCTCAAATACCCGTTATCTATATTTTTGTCGGTCTTGAGAGAGATACTCAATTCCGAACCTTTGATCCCTCGGATTTCCGCAATATTACCTTTCTGTCTGGATGATGATAGTCCGGTGTAAGTAGGAGGAACCACCGTTGCGGTGAACTGTTCGATTGTGGGCCGGTCGGTCACATCAATCCTGTAGATCGGGGACGAGATTTCTTCCCACGGCTCCCAGAAATGAGTGGAGGAGGTAAATACCCGATAGCGATAGTTTTGGAGTACACTCTTCAACTCGTATGTAAATATCCCTTGTTCAGTGATTTCGATCGATACTGTCGCATCCCCTTTGTCGCTCATCAATTCAAGCTGAATATAAGAGGGGAGGTTTTTCCCTTCGGAAGAGAATTGAAGCACAGCGTCGTCTCCACCCATGAGCGAGAGATTACCGGAGTCACTTTTCAATTTAAAGGGATGCGGAACAGGGAAATCCGTCCGGGGGTGAATCCATCTTTGGGCGGCACCGGAAAATGAAGAGCGAAACAAAATGATCAGCAGAACTGTCAGCACAATTGTACCGAAGGCAGAAAACTTCAGTCTCTTTTTATCTTTAGTGGAATAAACGTGAGTCGGCGAGAGTGAGCTGAGTTTCCCGGCAGTCTCGGTTACGAATTCATCAGCCAGTTCCTGAGAAGTATCATAACTGCCGCTGTCGCCTTTCTCCAGTTGGAGGGCGTTGATAATTTCGTCACCCTTAGAAAGTGCCGCTCTTCCCGTTTCATGAGCGATTGTATCCAGCTTATAGCGCCGGACACTGTCTTGGCGAATGAAAAATCCCACTACGGTTCCCATTACAACTATTCCCACCAGAAGTACCAATCCTGACTGCCATACCCCGTAACGGACAGCCGGTGACAGCCAGAAGACCGCTTCCAGCGCCAGAAGGAATGTGACTGCAATCGTGCCGACTATCAGAGTTGTCCATCCCACAGTAAGGATATCAGTCATGATTTTGCGTTGACGAAAACGGATGAGTTGAGTAGCGATCTTGGTCATGTCAGTGGGTAAGTGCGTAGAAGAATATATTGATGCCCATTCTCAATGCGGCCTGGTGTTTTTCTTTTGGATCATTATGAACGTCAGTATCTTCCCAGCCGTCGCCCAAATCACTCTCGTAAGAGTAGAAAACAAGCATTCGCTCATCTTCAAACAGAGCCAGTCCTTGAGAGGGTTTACCGTCGTGTTCGTGGATTTTCGGCAGGCCGTGATCAAAATTATAGTAACAGTGATAAATTGGATGATCGTGCGGCAATTCTACCCACTCCTTATTGGGAAAGACGCGCTTCATCTCCCGGCGAAATGAATCGTCCATTCCGTAGTTGTCATCTGCGTGCAGGAATCCGCCGCCTAAAAGGAGCGTCCGCATGTTGGTGACTTCTTTATCTGAGAAGCGAATGTTGCCGTGGCCGGTAATATAGAGATAGGGATGGCCGAAAATCTCTTCATCATCGAGAGAATATCGGGCTTCCTCATCGCCTACCTTAATATTGGTATTCTTCTGGATGAACGTCAGCAGATTGGGGAGCGAACTGGGATCGCTGTACCAGTCCCCGCCACCGGAATACTTCACCCGGCAGATGGTGAAATCTTCGCTATCAGGCTCAACAGCGAATGCGTCTACAGAGAACATGAGTAGTGAAGTGATGAGAAATAAGATTTTGCATATTATCTTCATATCATCTTTGTTATAGTGTTGAAAAGTTACGAAAGCGATTTGTTCCATTGTTGTTAAAAAGAGAGTTTTGTTAAATGTGCGTGAATTATCTTGAATAATTGATCTAACTCAACCAATTTTCAAAACCGATGACTTCCAAACCATTTACATCTCGACCACTAAACAAGCTGATTTGCCTCTTAATTTTTTTGGTGACATTAACTGCTGCTTTTGATCAGGAAGTGGAAAAGAAGAAGAAATCACGTTTTCAATTCTTCCGGACGTTCATTTCTAATATTCAAAACGGTGATAATCGAATGTTCGAAGCCATTGTCCGACCAATGGAGTTTCGCCAACCTATTGTCAGTATTCCAGCTGAGGGTCGCTACGGTTTAGGTTTCTACGGTTGGAAGAGCTACAATCCGTACAACTTCGATCCGAATCTTATAACGTATGCGGATACCACCCAGGACATTTTTCAGAATATTGCACTATCGGGCCGGCTCGGTTCCAATATGGAGTTTGATGCTGTTCAGACCAACCTCTCCTACCTCTTTTTCAAGAAGAGTTATTATGATATTTTTGCGGGAGTTGGAGTTCGTCGTGCGGCTGTGTTCAATATCCCATCCATCGATTTTTCTGAGAGTACAATTCTTAGCGGTCCTCCAAGTGTACCCACTTCTTGGGGAGTGACCAAAACATTCACGCCCACTTTCATGGAAGTAAACCTTTCAACAACGATGATAATGCAGTGGAGACCGAAATGGTTTGTCCAGCTCCGCTACGGCTACGGCGTGGGAAAGGTTCAGTTTTATAGGGGTGACAGCTTGGAAGATGAGCCATCAGGAACTGGAGCAACTTCCATGTACGGCGTGGGCATCAAGTTCATTCGTGAGTCGGATACGGCCGCCCGATACGCTTGGGGATTTGAACTACGCCACTACTTTGCCAAAGTGGATAACATCAGCGATCCGCAGGAAGTCACTCCCATTACCGGGATGCAGCTTCCGCAAGTGGGAATTTATTTCAGCTTTGGAGCGTTCTACGGCGGCGGTAAGACCATCGGCGATGAAGCGAAAAAGTATTATCTGGATTCCGATTACGTAACTGCCAAACGTAAGTTTAATCAGTTCATTGATCAGCATCCTCGGCACGCCCGTGTACGTAGAGCGGAAAAGCTTATCGAAATCTGCAATCTCCGCATTCCGGAGCAGCTTTACTCTGAAGGGAAGAGGCTGGAAGCTCGGGATATGCTGGTGGAAGCGCTGGACAAATATATTGAAGCTGAACGGACGGCAGTGGAACCTTTTAAGAAAAAACTCCAGATGAAAATTGAGACCATTGCCGGATTTTACATCGAGATCGCTGATTCTCTTTTTTCTCTGGGCAGGGATGATGATGCTCTCAGTTACGCCCGGCGAGCAGCTGTAATTTCTCTTAAAGGAAAGGAATTCCTGCGCAAACTTGAGGCACGGATTACCATCCAGCATGGGAAGGATCTTGCTTCACGGGGAGTTTATTCGCTGGCGCTGGAAAAGTACTCCAAAGCCCTTACCATGGCTCCGGAATTGCGAGATGAGATACGCGGATTGGAGCTGAGGTCAGCCGTGGGAATGCTGGAGGATGTGAATCAAGCTCAAGATGAGGCCGGTTTACGGCTTGCTATCCTCTCTTTTTATAAGGCACAGGAGATTCTAGGGAAAAAGGACGAGGAGTTTGAAAACGTTCGTGAACAGTTGGAAGCCCAGCTATTTAGCTTAGACAGGCTGAGAATTGATCAATTGAAGGAATCGTACGCTAATGAAGCGAGAGTTGATCTCGCCTGGCGCCGAATGCCGAAAGTGGAGATCGGAATGCTGGTGTCAGAAGTGAGCAAAATCCTTGGCGAGCCTGCGGAGATCATCGAAAAGGTAGATGAGAAAGGTCTAAATTACCAACTTTGGATCTATCGATTCCCGGAAAGGGGGGAGGCGTATTTTTCTTTTGAAGATTATCTACTATTTAAAATAGAAGAAAAATAACTAAGGTCAGTAGTTCTGTGGGGATCCGTATTATAGAAACATGTTAAAACGATTGCTACTGACAGCTTCTTCCACCTATTTTCTTCTCGTGAAAACTATCAAAATTACGTCTCTTATTCTACTATTGGTGCTGACTCCATTGATTGTTTCCGCTCAATCTGAGGACATTGATGAAGATATTCAGTTCCGTTCTAGGGAATTAGATCGACTGAGACAGGAGATTGAGAATTTCCGACATCGAATTAAGAGTACAGCCGATCAGGAAAAGAGTACTGAGACCAAGATACAAGAGTTAGATGAAGAGATCTCTTTGATTCGAAATCTCTTATATCGTTTAAGGAAAGAAGAGAAGTCAAAGGAATCGGCGATAAAAAAAGCTGAAGCGCTGATTCAAGAGAAAGAAAAAGAGTTTGATGAGCTTCGTGACAAATACACACGTCGGGTAGTGAATATTTATAAAACCGGCAGACCTTCAGATCTGGAAATGATAATCAACCGTGATAGCTGGCGTGATCGGGTCTATCGGGAAGAGTATCTAAAGGTCATCTCACAATATGATCGTGAGCTAGCGTCTAAGATTCAACAAGTCATAGCTCAGATAGACGCAGAGAAAAAAACTCTGGAGAGGGCGCTGGAAGATATCCAAAAAATAGATTCTGAAAAAACATCGCAGAAATTGTGGTTGGAAAAAAAGAGAAGTATGCGAAATCGAGAACTTGCGAATCTGAAAAGAAATAAGCAGGAATTATTTCAGGAATTGGAGGATCGCCAGGAAGCTGCCAGACAGATGGAAACGATTATCGCTCGACTGGAACGTGAGAAAGAAAACCGCATAAAGGAACTTGAACGGAGACGAAGAGAAGATTCTCTTCTGGCTGGCGGAGATTTTTCTGCTATGAAAGGAAGTCTCCCCTGGCCAGTTGATGGACCCGTTATTTCAAAATTTGGAAGCCATAAGAATCCAACGTTGAAGACTATTACCGAAAACACAGGTGTTGACATCAAAAGCAATGCGGGCAGTGAAGTTCAAGCCGTCTTTAGCGGGATTGTTACAACTGTAACCTACATTCGTGGTTACGGTAACACAGTTATAATAGATCATGGAGGAGGTTTCTATACGGTTTATACCCATGTGGAAGATGTGGAAGTTGATGAGAATGCATTCGTTCGAGCCAGGCAGATCATCGCTCATGTCGGTAAACTAGATTCGGGAAGCGGTTCGAAACTTCACTTTGAGATATGGAGTAACCGAGAAAAATTGAATCCGGAGCATTGGTTGGGTAAAGGATGATTTTGAATAAGCTGATAGGACAGGAGAAAATCTGGGAGCGCCTGGTGACTGCGTATGAGAACGATCATATAGCAGGAGCTTATCTGTTTCACGGTCCTTCAGGAGTCGGCAAAGAAGGGACTGCCTTACGCTTTTCCGGACTGGTTAATTGCAAGGCAGAGGGAAGTGCTCTTTGTGGAGAATGTTCATCGTGTGCAAAGTTTAACACATTACAGCATCCCAATTTGACCCTCATCGTACCGCTGCCTAAAGACAGAGTTATTAATAAAAAAGATCCTCCTGCGAAGGCTCTAAAAGATGAAACGATTACTGCATTAGCAGAGCTCATCGCAGCCAAAGCAAAAGATCCTTATGAAAAAATCCGGCTGCCTCGATCCAATACAATTTTAATTAATTCCGTTCGAGAAGTAAGAGAAAAAATATATCTAAAGGCGATGGAACCCGGTAGGAAAATGGTAGTAATCTTTGATGCAGATCTGTTGATGACTGGAGATGGTTCATCCGCAAATGCTCTTTTGAAAATACTTGAGGAACCGCCACAAGAGACTTCCTTTATATTGACAACAGATTTTCCTGAACGATTGGTGGAAACTATTGGATCACGATGTCAGCAAGTCTTTTTCCCTCCGGTTCAAACAGAAACAGTGGCAAAGCATCTACAAGAATCTTTAGCTAAACCTGCCGAAGAAGCCAAGTTGATTGCTCATCTTGCACAGGGGAATACCCGGATGGCAAAACATCTCGCAAAACAGGACTTGGAGGAAGTGCAAAACCAACTGTTATCCCTTGTAAAATGGTTGACACAACCTTCTGAGGAAAACTGGCGCTCATTTACGCATCATGCTGCCTCAACCTACCGAACCAATCCTCAGGAATTGAATTTTCACTTTCAGCTTCTCAGCTATTGGTTCCGAGATGCCCAACTTATCCAGAAAATGAATGGGGATGCTCATATTATTATGGAAGGAATGGAGAAGTCATTAAGGAAATTTGTGAAAAGTTTTCCTGCCGGTGACTTCGCAAGTATTGTAAAAGAATTGGAGACGTGTTCCAGTTCGCTTTCCCGTAACTATAGCCTAAATTTAGTGATTACTAATTTGCTGTTCGATATTCAGGAAAGTCTGCAAGGGGCAGCGGGATAGAGAAATGAAAAAATTCTACATCACCACACCTATCTATTACGTCAATGATGAGCCGCATATCGGTCACGCCTACACGACCATACTGGCGGATGTCCTTTCGCGCTACCATCGAGAAGCCGGGGACGAGGTCTTCTTCCTGACCGGGACCGACGAGCATGGCCAGAAAGTTTCTCAAGCCGCCAGCGAGCGGGGAGTTGAACCAAAGAAGCACTGTGATGAGATGGTGGTCCGGTTCCAGAACATGTGGAAAAAGCTCCATATAGAGAACGACCATTTTATCCGGACGACAGATAAAGATCACCAAGAGGTAGTAAAAGAAATCCTTCAACAGATTTACGACAGCGGCGATATCTATTTTGATGAATACACCGGACTCTATTGCGTCGGTTGTGAACGTTTTTATACCGAGAAAGAATTGGTAGATGAGAAATGTCCTCAACATCAGAAGTCGCTGAAAGAGATTAAGGAGACAAATTACTTTTTCCGCATGAGCAAATATCAGCAGCAGCTGATTGACTACATCAATGAACATCCAGAGTTTATTTTACCCAAAACTCGGCGTAATGAAGTTCTCGGCTTTCTGCGCCAGCCGTTAGGCGATCTCTGCATTTCCCGTCCGAAATCGCGCTTGTCATGGGGGATTGAACTACCATTCGATTCAGATTACGTCACTTATGTCTGGTTTGATGCGCTGCTGAACTATGTTAGCGGAATCGGCGCAAAAAAAAATGATAAGCAGTTTGCCAAGTGGTGGCCTGCCGATTATCACCTCATCGGTAAAGATATTTTGACGACGCATTGTGTTTACTGGCCCACTATGCTTTTCGCTGCGGGGATTCCCCAACCGAGGACTATCTTCGCTCACGGCTGGTGGCTTAGTGATGAGTTCAAGATGTCTAAGTCACTTGGTAACGTTGTTAAGCCGCTCGATCTTATCGACCGATATGGAGTGGATCCTGTCCGCTATTTTCTGATGCGTGACATGGTTCTTGGACAAGACAGCAACTTTTCTCCGGATGGATTTGCGCTGCGCTACAATAGCGATTTGGCTAACGATTTAGGGAATTTAGTCGGGAGGATCAGTACACTTGTTCGCCGCCACTTTGACGGGAAAATCCCCGAACCGGGAGAGCAGAGCAGAGAAGAGACTCAACTAGTAGAATCGGGTAGTACTCTTGCCGTCGAGGCGATTGAACTCATTCACGAAATGAAGATGAATGATGCTGTGGAAACGGTGATGGAGTATGTCCGTTCTATCAACCGTTATATGGAGAAACTAATGCCGTGGAAACTGATAAAGTCAGACAAGGCTGCGGCAGGAACCGTTCTCTATCACGCGGCAGAGTCACTCCGGATTTCCTTGCAGCTTTTGCATCCCATCATGCCGGTGAGGACGGCCAAAATTCTGGGTATGATCGGTGCCTCAGTTACCGAATTGAAATCACCATGGGGACAACTGAAGTCCGGAAGTAAATTGAGTGAATTTGAAGTTCCTTTTCCGAGAATAGAATTGAATCAAAAAACAAAACAAGCGAAGGAGTAAGAGATGTCCGACGATCGTATTTCCATAGATGATTTTGCCAAGGTGGAGCTTAAAACTGCTAAGGTTTTAGAAGTAGAGAAAGTGGAAGGGGCAGATAAATTGCTTAGGCTCCAGATTAAAGTTGGAGAAGAAAACCGCCAGATTGTTGCGGGGATAGCGGAGCATTACTCCCCGGAAGAGTTAGTAGGGAAGAAGATTGTCGTGGTAGCCAACCTAAAACCAGCAGTCATTCGAGGTGTAGAATCTAATGGGATGCTACTTGCTGTCAGCACCAAGGATTCTGTGATATTGGTAGCTCCCGAAGATACTGACGTGCCAAGCGGACTTAAAGTTTCGTGATTTTCTATTTTAATTTATGATTGTAAATATATGGTACAGGTGAATTTTTCTTTAATCAAAAATAGTAAATCGAAAAACAAAAATTGCTGATCGACACTCACGCTCACCTTTACTATCCTGATTTAAAAAGTCAACTTGATGATGTAATCTTCCGTGCCGGCGGGGTTGGTGTAGAACAAATTATCTGTGTAGGAACTGACTTGGATTCATCAAAGAAATCCATCGCTATCGCTGAAAAGTATCCCACTGTTTTTGCAACTGTAGGAGTTCATCCTCACGATGCTAAAGATGTTTCAGCTGATTTCATCGAAGAATTGAGGAAGTTGGCAGCGCACGAAAAGGTGGTGGCAATCGGTGAGATGGGACTCGATTTCTTTAGGAATCTTTCGCCACCGGATGTGCAGAGTGTTGTCTTTTGCCAACAGCTCGAACTGGCCAATGAACTAGATCTCCCGGCAGTAATTCATAATCGTGATGCTGACGAAGCACTGTTGGCTATTTTGAAAGAAGTCACACCGAAACGTGGCGTAGTCCACTGTTTCTCTAGTGGCGTGGAAACAGCAAGGTCGATTCTCGATTTAGGAGTGATAATATCATTTACCGGTACGGTCACGTTTGGGAAGAACCATAATGAATCGGTGCTGAAAGCTATTGACCTGAAAGATTTCATGTTGGAGACCGACTGTCCATTCCTGGCACCTATACCCAATCGAGGAAAATTGAATGAGCCGGCTAATATCCCACATATCGCTCAGCAGATAGCAGAGATCATAGGTGTCTCAGTCGAAGAAGTTGCTGAAAAGACAACACGCACAGCACAACAATTTTTCAGACTTCCAAGATGAAACACCGTGCTCGCAAACAGTGGGGACAGAACTTTCTGAAAGACAGCAATCTCCTCAACAAACTGGTTGCTCTCATTGATCCGGAGCCAGAGGACTTAATCTTGGAAATTGGTCCTGGTGAAGGAGCGTTAACCAAAAAGTTATCTCAGAAAGTCTCTAAACTCACTGCGGTTGAGATAGATGAGAGACTGTACTCAACTCTTGTCAGTCAAAAGGAGCTAAAAAATTGTACATTTATCAATGATGATTTTTTGAAGACTTCTTGGAGTGAATATGGGCTTGGAAGCCATGGAATTAGGGTCGTCGGTAATATTCCTTACAACATCACTTCTCCCATTATTTTCGAATTACTCGAAAATCGGTCAAAATGGAAAGATGCTCACCTGATGGTCCAGAAAGAGGTAGCAGACCGGCTAGCTGCTAAGTCGGGAGGTAAAGAGTACGGAAGACTTACAGTAATGGTCCAATCCCAGGCAGACGTGGAAAAGCTTATCAGCATTCCACCGGATGTTTTTGTACCTAAACCGAAAGTAGATTCTATCTTCATCTGCATAAAGCCTCATAGTCGATATGAAATGGACAAAAATATGTATGCCCGGTTTGATGCTGTTGTCCGGGCGGCATTTGGTCAGCGAAGGAAGATGTTACGGAATTCGCTTGCTGACTTTGATCTGACCAAAGTTAAATCCATCGATTTCGACCGCAGACCGGAGACGCTTTCCGTGGATGAATTCGTTTTATTATCAAATAAAATTGGTCGGATTAATCCGGTCGAAATACCTAGCTGAGTTCAGAAAATATTCCTAGAAAAAATAATTACTCTGCCCCTTGATTGGTAAAATTATAAGGTGTAATATTCTTTGCTTTATGGTTATCAAAACACGAGGGAAAAGGGGGAAACTTAATGCCTAGTGATTCCAATAGAAGTTTAAGCCGTTATCTTGAAGAGATCGGAAAATATGAACCACTTCCGCCAGTCCGTGAAATTGAGCTGGCACAACGGGTAAAGCAGGGAGATCAGATTGCTTTAAATGAACTTACTGAAGCAAATCTCCGTTTTGTAGTCTCTGTAGCTAAGGATTACCAGGGACAGGGTTTACCACTCACGGATCTTATCAATGAAGGGAACCTCGGATTGATTAAAGCTGCTGAGCGGTTTGATGAAACTCGCGGATTTAAATTCATTTCCTATGCAGTTTGGTGGATTCGCCAATCGATTTTACAGGCACTTGCAGAGCATTCTCGAATAGTGCGTCTGCCGCTGAATCGTGTGGGTACAATCAGCAAGATTACCAAGACAGCGGAAGACCTTGAGTCTGAATACGAGCGGCCGCCTAATGAAGACGAGATTGCTAAGCAGCTGGAAATGCATTCTGAAGAAGTCACGGATGCAATTCGGATTTCCCGTCGGCACCATTCCCTTAATGCTCCATTCCGTGATGGTGATAAGAACTCCCTCATGGACGTGATTGAGGATGGGAATCAGCGTCCTCCGGACACCAAACTAATGTCTGAATCTCTAAAAGAGGAGATCAAAAGCTGTCTGGACTCTCTTAAGGATCGGGAACGCGATGTAATCAAGATGTACTTTGGAATTGAGCGAGACTATGCCCTGACATTGAATGAGATCGGGGAAGAGTTCAGTCTTACGCGAGAACGTGTACGGCAGATTAAGGAAAAGGCAATCCGTCGGCTCCGTCATAAGTCCCGAAGTAAAAGCTTGCGGACCTATCTTGGATAAGGGAGGGGGTGTAATCGTTGATTTCAGTTGACATCAGAAAAGGTGAAACTTTGGAAAGGGCTTTGCGCCGCTTCAAAAAGAAATACGAGAAGGCGGGGATCCTGCGTGAGGTACGGAATAAATCATATTACCTCAAACCTAGTGCAGCAAGGCGCGTTAGTAAGAGTCGTCGCTACTAACCTTTCATTAAATCCATAAAAAATAAGAAATCCAGGCTTCGGTCTGGATTTTCTTTTTTAGATTGACACATGGTTGTGATTATGAATTTAAGTTATTAACAACGGAGCTTTGTAATGCTTATAGAGAGCATATCCGGAGTACGTGGAATTGTACCTACAGATATAAACAACGATTTAGTCTCAGCATACGCCTCAGCGTTTCATCTCTTACTGCCGGAAGGCTCAGTAATTCTTGGTCGTGATACACGTCCGTCAGGTTTTGAACTTATTTCTTCACTCACAGAACAACTTATTTCTAAAGGTCGAGATGTCCTCGATTGTGGAATTTGCACAACGCCTACGCTACAATTTGTTGTTGAAGATACGGATGCGGTGGGAGGTATCATGGTAACTGCCAGTCATAATCCTTCTAAGTGGAACGGACTCAAATTTGTTGCTAAAGACGGATGTTTCTTGAATGCTCAGCAGTTTGCTGATCTCCTTTCACATTTGGAAAGTGACGAAGATGGTAAACCTGAGTTTAAAGGCGTTTACAACGGATTTGAGCAAGCCGAAAGACGACATGTTGATAGAGTTCTGCATATTGATTTTATTAAAGTTGATACTATTCGAGAGCGGCAGTTTAGAATAGCTGTGGATACAGTGAATGGGGCTGCAAGTGATGCCTTACCGTACTTATTGAAGAAGCTGGGATGTGAGGTGATTCCAGTACATTGTGATCCCCAAGGAGGATTTCCAAGAGGAACTGAGCCGTTGCCGGAAAATCTGGAGGATCTGTGCAACGCAGTAAGGGAGCATGAATGTGATCTTGGATTTGCCACGGACCCTGATGGTGACCGGCTTGCAGTAGTAGATGAGAGAGGTGATCCGTTGGGAGAGGAATACACTTTGGTTTTGGCTACGGATGATTTTCTTTCCCGTGGAGAGCTCCCGGAAACTATCGTTACCAATCTTTCTACTACATTGGCTGTGGAAGAGGTAGCAAAACTGCATGGCGGACATGTGGAGCGAACTGCTGTGGGTGAAATCAACGTGGTTGAACGGATGAAGGCATCGGGCGCCCGGCTTGGCGGCGAAGGGAACGGCGGAGTTATCCTGAAAGATGTCCACCTAGGGCGGGATTCGCTGGTTGGAGCGGCCATGATTTTGAATCGATTGGCGAAAGAAGAGAACCCTTTAAGCAGCATTTACGCCTCATTGCCTCAATTCACAATCGTGAAAGATAAAGTTGACATCTCCGGTTTGGATTCCGATGAACTTCTCTCAACAATCGCCGAGCAGTTTCCAGAAACAGAAAAAAATATGGATGATGGACTGAAACTCATCTGGTCGGATCGGTGGATTCACGTCCGGAAGTCGAATACGGAGCCAATCGTCAGGATTTACGCTGAAGCATCCACTATTGGCGAAGCTGAGTCATTGGTGGATAGTGTCAGGAAATTGGACATTTTACGGGATAGGTGACTTGTCTTGAAAGAAGTCATTTATCAGGTTAAATTCTGTGTGTACGTACATTCAGATTTCAGAATAAAATAAATGACAGTTGCCATTAAATCGGGAGTAAGAACTGTAGCGTCCATTCTGGACAATGCACGATCTGTTGATCAAATTGGGGCTGAAGAACGTGTTTCCAGACTCTTCAAACGGAGCATAAAAAAGGAGTCAAAAATGGCGGCTCTACAAATGGCTCTGAGCATGATTGATCTTACCACGCTGGAAGGAAAGGACTCTCCCGGAAAAGTAAAACAGCTCTGCTATAAGGCCGCACATCTCCACGACAAGTTCCCTGGATTGCCCTCAGTAGCAGCGATCTGTGTCTATCCAACAATGGTAGCTGTGGCAAAAAATGAACTCAAAGGGACCGGAATCAGAACGGCATCAGTTGCGACAGGATTTCCCAGCGGGATGACTTCACAGGATGTGAAGCTCAATGAAGTGCGGAAGGTAGTAAGTGACGGTGCTGATGAAGTTGATATGGTCATCTCTCGAGGACATTTCTTGAAAGGGGATTATCAATATGTTTATGACGAAATCGCAGCCGTGAAAGAAGCGTGCGGAAATACAGAATTGAAAGTGATCCTCGAGACCGGAGAGCTGCAGACTTTAGATAAAGTGAGGCGAGCCAGTGATATTGCCATGGAGGCAGGAGCCGACTTCATCAAGACGTCTACCGGAAAAGTGAAGCCCGCAGCGACGCCGCCCGTCGTATTGGTGATGCTGGAAGCTATCCGAGATTATTACTACCGGACGGGAAGAAAAGTGGGGATGAAACCGGCAGGTGGAATATCAACCGCCAAACAGGCGATCCAGTATCTGGTCATGCTCCGGGAAACGCTAGGGAAGAGTTGGCTGACTCCCGATCTCTATCGCATCGGCGCCAGCAGTCTCGCTAATGATGTTTTGATGCAGATCATGAAACAGTCTACCGGCGTCTATCAGTCCATCAACTATTTTTCTATCGATTAGACATGGGACAAGCTAAAACAAAAATCAATTTCGATTCTGACTGGAGCTACAATCCGGCTCCTCAAGCCACCGATTTCATAAAACTTCAGGAACGGTACGGCCTGTATATCAACGGGAAGTTTAAACCGTCTGAGAACGGTCGTAGTTTTCATACCATCAACCCTGCCACCGAGGAGAAACTGGCTGAAGTTTCTGAGGCATCAGAGAAGGATGTGAACCGGGCCGTCCGGTCTGCGAAAGAAGCGTACGAGAAAGTGTGGTCCAAGATATCGCCCAAGGAGCGTGGGAAGTATGTCTATCGCATAGCCCGACTGATTCAGGAGAGAGCACGGGAGTTTGCTGTCATAGAAACTATGGACGGCGGGAAGCCTATCCGGGAGTCTCGGGATATTGACATTCCGCTGGCGGCGGCCCACTTCTTCTACTATGCCGGCTGGGCAGATAAACTCGATTACGCTTTCCCCGGCAGGAAAACAAAACCGCTGGGTGTAGCCGGACAGATCATTCCGTGGAACTTTCCGTTACTGATGGCAGCATGGAAAATTGCGCCGGCAATCGCTACAGGAAATACTGTCGTACTCAAACCGGCTGAGACGACACCGCTGACAGCACTTAAACTGGCGGAAGTGATTCAGGAAGCTGACCTGCCGCCGGGAGTGGTAAACATCATCACCGGCGCGGGAGAGACAGGAGCGCACCTTGTGAATCACCCGAAGGTAAACAAAATTGCCTTCACCGGCTCGACGGAAGTGGGGAAGATCATCCAGAAGTCACTGGCCGGAACAGGCAAAAGCTACACTCTGGAACTGGGCGGAAAAGCGGCCAATATCATCTTTGAAGACGCTGCCATTGACCAAGCGGTAGAAGGGATCATCAACGGTATCTTTTTCAATCAGGGGCACGTTTGCTGTGCAGGCAGTCGTCTCTTTGTCCAGGAAAGTATCGCTGATGAACTGTTAAGAAAACTTCAAGACCGGATGGCAACGCTTATTGTGGGAGATCCACTGGATAAGAACAGTGACATCGGTGCCATTAATTCGAAGGATCAGCTTGAGAAAATTAAGTTTTACGAGAAAATCGGCGTGAAAGAAGGGGGTTCTATCTATCAACCAGACTGCACTTTGCCGAAGAAAGGATTCTGGTACCCGCCCACCCTGTTTACCGACGTCTCACAGTCCCACCGTGTCGTGCAGGAGGAGATTTTTGGTCCCGTGCTGGCCATCCAGACCTTCCGGACAGTGGACGAGGTAATTCAAAAAGCGAACAATACTCCTTACGGACTCTCAGGTGGCGTATGGACAGAAAAGGGTTCCAAGTATTTCAAGGTGACGAAAGCGATTCGAGCCGGCGTCATCTGGGCCAACACCTTCAATAAATTTGATCCCGCCTCACCCTTCGGCGGCTACAAAGAGAGCGGCGTTGGGAGAGAAGGGGGCATCTCCGGATTATCAGCTTACGTGGAACTGGTGTGATGGCTAAACGAATGGACGTACGCAAGACTTACAAACTCTACATCGGAGGGAAATTCCCCCGGACCGAGTCGGGTCGTTACTACAAGTGGAATAGCACTAAGGACGATGAAGTTGTGAATATCTGTCTCGGTTCCCGGAAAGATTTCCGTGATGCAGTAGTTGCCGCCCGGAAAGCGTTTGATCCGTGGCAGAGCCGTAGCGCTTACAATCGGGGACAGATACTTTACCGAATTGGCGAAATATTGGAAGGGCGCCGGGATCAATTTCTGGCAGAGTTGACACTTCAAGGTGTCCCAAAACGGGAAGCGACACGAGAGATGAACGCAGCCATTGATCGCCTCATTTATTATGCCGGCTGGGCGGATAAGTACCAGCAACTGTTTTCCAGCGTAAATCCTGTAGCTCAGCCGTATTTCAACTATTCCACCCCGGAAGCGACCGGAGTGGTGAGCATCGTCGCGCCGGAAGAGTCATCTATGCTTGGGCTCGTGACGGCCATTGCGCCGGTTATCGTAGGCGGGAACTCCTGCGTGGTGTTGGCTTCTCATTCAAAACCACTATGCTCCATCTCATTCGCCGAGGTGCTCCAAACATCTGACGTACCGCCGGGAGTGGTGAACATTCTAACCGGGCAGCGTTCGGAACTTTTGGAGCAATTTGCCTCCCATATGGATGTAAATGCCGTTAGCTATTTTGGTGATGATTCCGGTGAGATCAAGACAGTGGAAGAAAACGCTTCCCTAAATGTAAAACGGGTCGCTATTCTGCCGGAAAAAGATTTGCAAAAGAGTGGCGCTCAGGGACCTTACCATATTCTCAAAACTCAGGAGATAAAAACTACGTGGCATCCCATGGGGGTGTAATACTATGATCTTTTGTTATCACGATTCATCCGATTAAGTAACCTTTCTCTCCTTACTTTCTCTTAATTTAAACTATGTCTGAAGTAAAATTAAATCCCATCAAAGCCGACAGTGAACTTGAGCTTACGGTAGAATCTCTCGCCTACGGCGGGAAAGGTGTAGCACATGTGGACGGCTACACCGTTTTCGTCAGGAACGGGCTGCCGGGAGAGACTGTGATGGCTCGAATTACCAAGCGGCGGAGAGGATTTGCCGAAGCGGTGCCTGTCTCGCTCGTCACCGAATCTCCCTCAGCTGTACCCAAGAAGTGCAACCACTTTCCCACCTGTGGCGGCTGTTCTTTTCAAAATTTCGATTATGAAGAGCAGATCCGGCAGAAGCGGCAGCAAGTAATCGATCTTTATGACCGCATAGCCGGCGTCAGTGATCTTGAGCCTGAGCGAATAGTGACGGCGGAAAAACAGTTTCACTATCGGAACAAGATGGAGTTCTCCTTTTCCAGCCGCCGGTGGATTCTCCCCGAAGAGCCGGATGGGGTAGATGCCAGTTTCGCCTTAGGACTTCACGTTCCCGGGCGGTATGATAAGGTGCTGGATATCGAGAAGTGCTGGCTGCAGAATCCTATTGGGAATGACATTCTCCGGCTGGTGAAGGAGACGAGTCGGGCAGCTAAATTGGAACCGTACGATGTGGTAAAACACACCGGTTTCCTGCGCAATCTGATTATTCGCATAGGCGAGCGTACGGGAGAAGTTATGGTCAACATTGTCACTTCGCGAGAAGCGCCGGATCGCCTCCAGCCTATCGTAGGACGACTGCTGAAGCAATTTTCAGGCATTACCAGCATCGTGAACAACATCACACGCCGGAAGGCGGGCGTCTCTTACGGTGAGTGGGAGCTGCTTATGCACGGGACTCCCTATATTCACGAAAAGCTGGGAACACACACTTTCGAAATATCTGCCGATTCCTTCTTTCAGACGAATACATCTCAGGCGGAAAAGCTCTATGCCATCGCCAGGGAGTATGCCGAATTCCGTGGAGATGAAATACTGTTCGACCTCTACTGCGGCACGGGGTCAACTTCCGTTTTCATGGCGGACGGGGTGAAGAAGGTGTACGGCTTCGAGCTTTTCTCTTCGGCGGTGGAAGATGCTGTTCGGAATGCCGTGAACAACAATGTGAGCAACTGCCGATTCTATGAAGCCAATCTTGACAAATTCTTCAGGGTGACGCCTATACTGAATGAGATCGAAAAGCCTCATGTGGTCCTGCTTGACCCCCCTCGAGCCGGGATGAACCCCAAGCTCGTCCGTGATGTGGTGGGCATGAAGCCGGACAAAATTGTTTACATCTCGTGCAATCCGTCCACTCAGGCGAGAGATGTGGCTTTAATGATAAAGGAGGGGTACAAGCTGGAAAAGTTATCCATGGTGGACATGTTCCCGCACACGCCCCACATCGAGACGGTGGCGCTGTTAAAAGGTGGATATAAACACGATAAAAATCATGTGTCTGTGTAAAACGATGGGTTTTTCAAAACGTTTGACTTTCCTAAGTTCAATTACTATAATACAAGGATAGGAAGTAGTAAATTCACGACATGAGAATCTTTATTAAACGACTGCTGAGGAACTCTTTCTTCCAGGTGTTTTCCGGTATCGTGATCGTGATGGTCATTGGGGGGTGGGGTATCGGTAAGCTGGAAGGAGTTGCGGATATCACCCAAGGTATTAATCCCTTTTGGTGGGCAATTGTCACCATGACCACCGTTGGATATGGTGATTTCTATCCTGAATCGGCGGCAGGGCGTTTATTTGCGGTAATCATCATGTTTGGGGGGATTTCTTTAACTGCCCTGCTGACAGCAACCATTTCGTCCATTTTTGTAGCTAGAAGAATAAGGGAGGATAAAGGTTTGGAAAAAGTAACCGTAACTGATCACATGCTCATCTGCGGCTGGAATAAGAATGTTCACCCGATTCTCGACTCCATCCAGACACTGTCCGAAGGTCGTAAGCTTGAAGTGGTGTTAATAAACGAAGCTAACGAGGACGAGATTGATGCTATCCGTAATAAGTATCGCGAGATTAAGTTCAAATACGTCAGAGGTGATTTTACTCGGGAGACGATCCTGGAACAGGCCAATCTCAAGGATGCATCAACGGCTATCATTTTGCCGAACGATATAGTAGAGTCGGGTGGTCACCCTGATGAAAAAACTATCTTCGGTACACTGACCATCAAAACGCTGGCGCCGCACGTCCGCGTGGTGGCGTACTTGACTGAGCGGGAAAATCTGACTCATATCAAACGGGCCAATGCAGATGAAGTATTGCTCTCTGACGACTTCGGCGCTTTCATGTTGGCGGCGCATGTCATGAATCCCGGCGTTCCCCAGACAGTGGACCGGCTATTGAATAGCAAGTCAGATTCGCGCTTCAGGCGGATAGCGATCCCGACCGAATATGTGGGGCGATCTTTCTCGGACCTGTTTGATTATTTTCGCAGCAAGAAAGGAATGATAATGGTGAGCGTATTTTCTGAGGAGGAACAGATCGGTATTGGAGAAATTCTCTCTTCAGATTCTTCCAACTTGGATGCTTTTATCGAACGGAAGCTGAAGGAGGCCGGTCACTCCCTGCAGGAAGAGAGCAAAATGGCTGTAATGATAAATCCTCAGGATGAGTATATCATTAAAGAAAACGAAAAAGCGGTTGTAATACAATAGGTGGTAAAAATGGAAGATCTTAATAATCTTGGCAAATTTCGTGTTTTTTCCGATCTCTCTGAAGATCAACTGGATAAATTCCGTAAGACTGCGGAGATAAGGGAGTTCAAGGCTGGTACTACAATTTTCGAAGAGGGGGATGTAGGAGATTCCCTTTATCTTCTACTGGACGGCGAAGTAGAAATTAATCAAGCCCTCACCATGCAGTTGAGTAAAGGAGATTACGATACACGTGAAAAATCTATCATTCGCCTGTCGAGTGATATCTCACCCTGTTTTGGAGAAATGTCGCTACTTGGTAATGACGACAAGCGAACAGCGGGTGTCAGGGCTATTTCTGATTGCAAAATGGCGGTGATAATGAAGGACGATCTCTTCTCCATATGCACTGAAAATCCGGAACTTGGCTACATCGTTATGCGAAATGTTGCCGCTATTGTAACAGATAACCTGATCAAGGCCAACCAGAATGTGCTGAAACTAACTACGGCCTTCAGTTTAATTCTGGAGAAATAAAATATCTCAGAGCTGCAGTATGCGGAGAAAAGGAATTTAAATTGCATTACTGCTTTCAATTGCATGTCAAAATCTGAACAACTCTCAAAAGTTTACGACTCCTCGATAGTAGAGGGGAATTGGTATAAGCATTGGCTTGACAAAGGTCATTTCCACGCCCAAGTCGATCCGGAGAAGGAACCGTACACCATCGTCATTCCGCCACCCAATGTAACTGGCAGTCTCACTATCGGACATGTCCTTAACTGTACCATTCAGGATATTCTGATTCGCCGGGCACGAATGCAGGGGAAGGAGGCGTGCTGGATACCGGGAACGGATCACGCTTCCATTGCCACAGAAGTTAAGGTGGAGAAGATGCTGGCTGAGAAAGGTATCAAAAAGAAGGAGATAGGCCGGGGAGAATTTCTGAAGCACGCTTGGGATTGGAAGGAACAGTACGGATCACTCATCATCGAGCAGCTCAAACGGTTGGGATGTTCCTGTGACTGGGAACGGGAACGCTTTACCATGGATGACGGTTATTACCGGGCGGTCATCTCTGCTTTTGTAAAGCTGTACGAAAAGAGACTTATTTATCGTGGGCACCGGCTTGTGAACTGGGATCCGGCGACACAATCTGCCATCTCCAATGAAGAGGTAGAATATCAGGAGGTACAAGGTCATCTCTGGTATTTCCGCTATCCGATAAGGGACTCTAACGAATATGTTGTGGTAGCCACCACCCGTCCTGAAACAATGCTGGGCGATTCTGCAGTCGCCATAAATCCTGATGATAAACGATTTTCCCATCTGAAAGGCAGGACCATTATTCTTCCGTTGGTCGGTAGAGAAATACCTGTCATTGAAGACAGTTATGTAGATTCTCAATTTGGTACCGGATGTGTAAAAGTGACTCCGGCTCACGATCCCAACGATTTCGAAATGGGGAAGAAGCACAATCTGGAAATGATCAACATTTTCCATCCTGACGGAATCCTCAATGATAATGTGCCTGATGAATTTCGAGGACTGGATCGCTTTGAGGCTCGGGAAAGAGTGGTTTCTCGTTTTAAAGAAGAAAATTTATTGGATAAAATTGAAGATTATACTAATAACGTCGGCTACTCCCAGCGCGGTGGGGTCCCTATCGAACCGTATCTTTCCGAGCAGTGGTTCATGAAAATGGAAGATTTGGTCAAACCGGCATTAGAAGCAGTCAGGAACGGTGAGATAAAGTTTTATCCTGATCACTGGGTGAAGACTTATGAGCATTGGATGGCCAACATCCGTGATTGGTGCATCAGCCGCCAGCTCTGGTGGGGACATCGAATCCCTGTCTGGTATTGTCGCGGAAATGATATGGACGAATGCCAATTGGACTGTAAGAAACCAATTGTCTCCTTAGAGACTCCGACTGAATGCCCAGCATGTGGTTCCAAGGATTTGGTTCAGGATCCTGACGTTCTCGATACCTGGGCAAGTTCGTGGCTCTGGCCCATGGCAGTTCACACGTGGCCGGATGAAAGCAAAGAGCTCGACTATTTCCACCCTACTGATGATCTTGTTACCGGTCCGGACATCATCTTTTTCTGGGTGGCGCGGATGATTATGGCAAGTAAAGAGTTCAAACGAGAAGTACCGTTTCGGAATGTCTATTTCACTGGTATGGTTCGTGATATGCAGGGGAGAAAGATGAGTAAATCGTTGGGAAATTCTCCCGATCCATTGAAACTCATGGATACATTTGGAGCTGATGCCGTTCGTTTCGGTATGATGCTTATCGCTCCACAAGGTCAGGATATTCTCTTTTCCGATGATCGGATGGAAGTGGGCCGAAACTTCATGAATAAGCTGTGGAATGCATCGCGTTTTGTGTTAATGTGCTCAGGAGAAACGACTGCAGTTCCCATCGATGATATAGAAAGTGACAGACTGGAAACTTCAGACAGGTGGATTCTCAGTAGATTGAACCGGACAATTTCAGATGTAGATAGACTTTTCTCAGCTTATCGCTTTAATGACATTGCAAAAAAGATTTATGATTTCACTTGGTCAGACTTTTGTGATTGGTACGTCGAGATCATCAAATCCCGGCTTTATGGTGAAGATGATCTTAGGAAGCAAACGGCCATCAGTGTGGCAACTTATGTGCTCAAATCTGTGGTCAAGATGCTCCATCCATTTTCACCCTTCATCACTGAGGAGCTGTGGCAGAGATTTGAATCTGCTGTACCTGATCTAGAGGAAGAATGTGACCTCATCGTAGCTTCTTGGCCGTTGAGTGATAGTAAATGGCTGGATGAAAATGCGGAAAAAGAATTATCGAGTTTGCAGAGTTTGATTACGGGAGTAAGAACGATACGATCTGAGATGGGTGTACCACCGTCCAGTAAAGCAGACGTTATTATCCGTACTAACGATGGAGAGGCAGAGTTCATCGCTTCAAACCAGATTATCATCAGTGATCTTGCAAGAGTAGAAAATTTGAATCATGGTTCCGACCTCGAACGTCCACCTCATTCGGCTGCCATTGTAGTGGAAAAGATGGAGCTGTTTATTCCTCTGGAAGGTCTTATCGATTTAGATAAAGAACGTCATAGATTGTCGAATGAAATTGATAGATTACAACTTCGTCTTAGCAAGATATCGGCTAAATTACATAATGATAATTTCGTGAAGAAAGCACCTGCTGAAGTGGTGGAAAACGAAAAGAAAAAACTGTCAGACATGACGTTAACCCTAGAGAAACTCCAACAAAACTACGAGATAATAAAATGAAAAAAGCTGTACTGATATTAATACTATATTCTGCGGTGATACCTCAATCCCGTAATGCTGATTTAACTCTTTATAAAGATGGATACGGACTTGTGAAACAGCCGGTTGGTGGTTACCGGTTTAAGAGTGGAATTAACGTGGTGAAATATGACGGTATTCCGGATCAGATGGAGCGCAATTCACCCTTTTTGTTTTTTGAGGGAGCAGAGGTCTATTTTCAGAGCTATAACTACGATGTTTTTACTTCATCCAGTTATCTCAAGGATCATTTAGGACAGCAGGTAACAGTTACACCCTCCGTAGGGAAACCGTATCAAGGAACTCTCCTCGATCTGGAGGGGAATTGGCTGACTGTCACTAAAAAGGACATGGTAAAAATGTTCAATTCCGAAGAAGTTGTTTCTATTTCACTTGCTAATGGTAAGTCAATTGGCGCCCTGAAGCCGGAGCTAACTTGGAAAGTGAATTCTCCTGATTCCAATTTAGTTTCAGGCAGACTGACTTATGTTACAAAAGGGCTGGATTGGGATGCGATCTATCGTTTTGTGATCAACACGGAAGAGACTAGCGGTCGGCTCAAATCTTCTGCCATGGTACACAATAAAACGAGTCTTTCGTATGAAAACGCCAATCTTACATTGATAGAGGGCAAACTTCACCGAGTATCGAAAAGTGAACCTCCCAGACCGGAAGTACATAGAATGGCAAAAGCTGATGCCGGAGCACCATCTTTCGAAGCCGCTGAATTAGGCGACTATGAAGTGTATGGACTTAACCAGTCCATTTCCCTCCCAAAAAATGAGTCAGTTACAGTTGACTTTCGACCGGAGAAAAACACTAAGTTTGAAAGGACTTATCTTTTCGAGAATCGCGAGCGGGCTTCTGCTGAGGAACCGTTGATGGTAGAATTATCTTTTCCAAATGAAACCGGCGGGACGATACCTGCCGGTCTATTTCAGATTTACCAAACCGGCAGTGACGGTTCACTCGAGTTCATCGGAGAGGACAAACTCAACCAAATTCCTAATGGAGAAGAAGCAGAGGTAATCGCCGGTCGTGCCAACAAGGTTCGTGGTGAGAGAAAAGTCATCAATTACGAACGTCTCACCAAGAGTGAAGAAGCGGTCATTAAAATCGTGATTACCAATGATAGAGAGGATATTGTATCTGTCAAAGTAACTGAACACATTTACGGAGAATGGGTCATTCGGGAACCGACTCACACGTATCACAAAGTGGATGCTCAGACAATAGTATTTGAACTCAAGGTTCAGCCTGGTAATGAAGAGACCATATCCTATACTTATAAAAAGAACTGGAAGTAATCAGTACTTCCCGATCAATCGTCTGATTATCGGGAATGCGCTTAATGTGTTTAATCTCTCTTGACTAACTCCTCAGAATCCTCTCTTACTACGTCTGTACAATTTGTAAAGGGCGTAGGTCCAAAAAAAGCAGAAGTGTTGGCTGAAGTTGGAGTCGAAACAGTTAGGGATTTACTCTACTATTTTCCCCGGCGGCACCTTGACCGGACTTCCATCACTTCTATTCGTGACCTGCAGAAAGACTGTACGGCGACAGTGGTGGCGAAAGTGGAAGCAGCTGGAGTGCGAAAAGCCCGTAAACGGAAATATTTCCAACTTATCGTAAGTGATGGAACCGGCATGCTTAACTGTATATGGTTCAACGGTATCCAGTATGTTCAGAAGGCTTTCACCGTTGGAGATCAAGTCGCTTTTCACGGGAAGGTGGAATTTTATAACGGTTATCAACTTGTTCATCCTGAATACGATAAATTAGGTGAAGATGAACGTGAGCCCCTAAATACTGGTGCGGTAATTCCGCTCTATCCGTCCGGGCAAAAGCTGAAGTCCGTAGGGCTTGACAGCCGTGGTTTTCGCCGTATCATAAAGGGAGCATTAAAGCAGTTTGGCAGCGAAAGTGACGATTTTCTTCCTGATGACCTAAGAAAAAGTCTCAAATTTCTCCCTCTGGGCGAATCCATTGAAATCATTCATTTTGCTGCAGATCTTGAGCAGTTATCCGAGGCTAGATGCCGCTTAAAGTTTGATGAACATTTCTTTCTCCAACTTCTTATGGCTCTGCGAAAAGTGGGGATTACTGAAGCCAAGGGTCGTTCACTTTCGAAAACAGGTCCGTACATAAAATTAATTTATGATTCTCTGGATTTTGAACTGACAGGTGCTCAGAAAAGGGTGCTGAAGCAGATTAAAGAGGATATGGCATCTTCGAATGTCATGAATAGATTGCTGCAGGGTGATGTAGGATCAGGTAAAACTATAGTTTCAATTCTCGCTGTTGCTATCGCAGTGGGGAACGGAGTTCAGGCAGCAATCATGGCGCCGACAGAAATTCTCGCTCATCAGCATTATAATGTTTTTCGTAAATATCTCGATCATGCACAAATCACAACAGCCATACTGGTCGGGAATCAACCCGCTAAAGAGAGAAGAAAAATTCTGGAAGGAGTGAAGAACAGAAACATTCAAGTTGTTGTGGGAACGCATGCGCTGATCCAGGAGGATGTAGAGTTCGCGGATCTTGGACTGGCAATCGTTGATGAACAGCACAGGTTCGGCGTCGTCCAGAGAGGCGCTCTTGCGCAGAAAGGGATGAATCCGGATATGCTGGTGATGACTGCCACACCAATCCCTAGAACGCTGGCCATTACTTACCATGGTGATTTGGACTTATCCGTAATTGATGAAATGCCAAAGAATAGAATTCCAGTGACTACAAAAGTAGTAACAGAAGATAAAATCACGAAAGTCTATCAGTTTATTCGTGATCAGGTAGCGAAAGGTAATCAATGTATGATTGTCTATCCGCTCATTGAAGAATCAGAGAAACTCGATCTGAAGGCGGTGAAAGAAGGGTACGATATTTTGTCCAAGAAGGTATTTCCGAAATTGAAACTCGAGCTTATTCACGGTCGGATGAAAAAAGATGAAAAGGATGCCGTCATGGATGCGTTCGGCAGGAACGAGATTCAAATTCTTGTGTCAACCACTGTGATAGAAGTCGGCATTGACGTACCAAATGCTACCGTGATGCTTATTGAAAATGCCGAGAGGTTCGGATTGACCCAGCTTCATCAACTTCGTGGGCGTATTGGCAGAGGGACAGAAAAAGGGTACTGTATCTTGATTCAACGCGGAATGACAGCTACTGCTCGTCGGAGACTTGACATTATTGCCAGTACGACGAACGGATTTGATATTTCTGATGAAGACCTTAAATTGCGCGGCCCTGGAGAGTTCTATGGTACACGCCAGCATGGTTTCATGAAGTGGAAAATTGCTGATCTGATAAACGACGGAGATATTATAACGGAAGCCCGGAAGTTTGCATTTGAGTTAGTTGATCACGATCCACAGTTAAAGAAACAGGAACATGCAGGAATCAGAAGTCGTTTTCTGCATGATTATCAACAGATGCTTGAGTACGTTAACATTTCTTAGGAGATAATAATGACTAATGATACGTTAAATAAAGATGAACAGCTGTTAGCAGGATTAGTATCCTCTTTTGCCAGCAGCGCCTGGATAGCTATGGGGAAAATAAAAAATCCCATGTCCGACAGAATTGAGCGCAATCTTGGACAGGCTTCTTATGCCATTGATATGCTGGATATGATTCAGCGTCGAATGAGTGAAAAATTAAATGAAGCTGAAAAGACTTTCCTCCAGTCCACTTTAGGTGATCTAAAACTCAACTTTGTTGAAGAGCAGAAGAAGCCGGATCCCGAACCTGAGGAAGAATCTTCTGAAGAAGCAGAAAATGAACCTGAAGAATCTGATGAGCCAGTCGATGATTCAAGCGAAGAGGAGACTCAGGAGAAGTAATGTCACCTGAGCGTCTTAACCGTCTTCTGGCGGGATTTGTATTTCTTGCCAGCTTTCTGGTTTACTTTTCCACAATGGCTCCCACAGTTTCGTTTTGGGATTGCGGAGAGTTCATTGCTACGTCGTACAGATTGGGAGTTCCTCATCCTCCCGGTGCACCGCTTTTCTTGATTCTGGGGCGATTCTTCTCTTTCTTGCCAATCCCCGGCGACATCGCTTACAGAATGAACATGATTTCGGTTATTACCAGTGCCTTGGCGATCATGCTCCTCTATCTGATTATTGTACAGTTTGTCCGGCATTGGCGAGGTCATATCAAGAGCGTGGAAGATAAAATTATCGCATTCGGAGGAGGAGTAATCGGTGCGCTTGTTTTCGCTTTTACTGACAGCCACTGGTTTAATGCCGTGGAGGCGGAAGTCTATGCCGTTAGTACACTCTCCACAGCACTGGTAGTTTGGTTGGTACTTCATTGGGCAGAGCGAGCTGATGAGGCGGGAAGCGAGCGATATATTTTGATTATTGCGTACGTGTTAGGGCTCTCTACCGGTGTTCATTTGCTGAATTTGCTCGCAATCCCATTCATGGCAATGATCATCTATTTCCGTAAACGGAATTTTAGTTGGCTCTCTTTTATTTCTCTTATGGGTATTGTTCTCGCCATATTTCTCATCATTTATCTCGGAGTCATTAAAGGCCTGCCTAAAATAGCCGTTACATTTTCCAAGATTATGGGAACGAATGAAGCCAATATTGTAATTGGTTCAGTATTGCTTTTTGGAATAATACTCTTGGCTGGAATATTTGCTTATGCCGGAGGAATTAGTTCATCTCGGAAAAATATTATTCGACTGGGGGCTGCCTCGCTGCTTTTGATTGTCATCGGTTATTCATCTTATGAGATAATTTTTATCCGGTCATCTCAGAATCCTACCATTGATGAAAATGATCCCGAAACTGTTCAGGCAGCCATAAGCTATTTGGAGCGGGAGCAATACGGAAATACAGATCTATTCAGAGGGGACACTTTCAATAATCTTTCGGGGAAAATTGATGATAATAAACTGTTCCCACGACGCGGTTCCCGACAGGGCAATCATATAAAGAACTACCGAAATTATACGTCCGACATGGATTACTTTTGGCGATATCAGGTCAACAAGATGTACTGGCGGTATTTCCTGTGGCAGTTCGCTGGACGAGGACCGTCCACCGAAAGCGGAGTGAGCACGTTTGAAGCTAAGCCGAATGAGGACGGCGTGGATTGGTTCCAGTTTGGAATTCCCCTCGCTTTTTTATTGGGCGTGGTAGGAATGGTATATCATTTCAATCGTGATCAGTATCAAGCCCTATCTGTTTTGGCACTGTTTATTCTGACAGGCATAGCAATTGTTTTCTACTTGAACCAACCTGACCCACAGCCACGGGAACGGGATTACTCCTATGTAGGGAGCTTTTTTGCTTTTGCCATCTGGGTCGGTATTGGAGCTTCTGCCATTTTCGAACGAATACTTACTATATTTCGTGAGAAGTCCTTCCGTATCCATGCTGCTTTGGGTACTGG
>Ga0187827_10001731_pt1 | contig 31310 bp, 26 predicted proteins | sample ETNtaG_39_FD_167969 | JGI IMG/M metagenome (GOLD analysis project Ga0187827, IMG submission 167969) | Marine microbial and viral communities from oxygen minimum zone, Eastern Pacific Ocean - ETNP2014_SV_150_PacBio MetaG (Illumina Assembly) | ecosystem: Environmental > Aquatic > Marine > Hypoxic...
ACGAGCTAGCCCATGTGAAAAACCGGGATGTAGCAGTAATGACATGGGCAAGTCTTATAGTGGTAATAGCTGGCTTTTTGATGCAGATGATGTTTTGGATGAGCCTGTTTGGAGGATTCGGAGGAGGTAGTCGTCGTGGAGGCGGCAACATAATGGCGATGATGATGGTGGCCTATGTAGGAGTTATCATCATCTATTTTGTAAGCCAGTTACTTACCATGGCACTCTCAAGATATAGAGAATACGTAGCGGATCGCGACGGAGCAATAATCAGCGGGAATCCTGGGGCACTCGCCTCTGCTCTCCAGAAAATCAGTGGCCAGATAGCAATGATCCCCGAAAAAGATCTCAGACAAGTAGAGCATGCCAACGCCTTTTTTATTATCCCAGCGTTACAGGGCAAATCTATTGCATCTATGATGTCTAGCCATCCCTCGACAGAAGAGAGGGTTAGGCGACTTATGGAAATGCAGAGAGAGCACTGGCACCTTCTACGTTAACCTGCGTGTAACGTGTCTTTTTTTAAATCGCTTTTCGGTTCTCGTTCAAAATCGAGTCTGAACCCCTCAGAAATGCTTAAGTCAATTACCAAATTTGTGAGGCATTGTGAGGAAGGAAACGACCTGAAAGTCCTCGATGAGGCCGCTATCATTTTAAGCCCGAACGATGATGGCTTCTTTCACGATTTAGACAAGTCAACGAATTCGGTTCTTGAGGAAATCGAAATCAGCAACCACGTAATTCGAAGGACTGCAACTGATGACCACGGTACCAAGTGGATCATCCTGACTGAATCTGATTTCATGTTACTAGTAAGTTTGATTGACAAATTTAGCATGCGAATTTCAGAACTGAACTTAGGCCCTAGAATGATCGCGGCTGTATTTAAAGGAGAGTTTAAGGGCACAAAATCTTACTGGATATGCAACTATCGAACTTCAAGATATTATCCATTCGTGCCTACCGGCAGTAATCAGAGAGATTACGAATCGGAAATGGCCATAGCGGAAATGTTTCGTATAAATGAAATACCAGTTGAATCACCTCAAAACTGGTACCCTCTTTGGAACGCACCACTTTGATTATCTAAATTATAAATTATTTAGATAACCCATTAGAATGGGAATATAATTCATTTACTCAGCAGACTTACATACTCATTCTCGTTTTGCCATTGGAACGAGTAACCGTTTGTCCCTCGAAAACCTCTCTTACTGGGGCCGCAGGAAAGGCCTCGATCTAATCTTAACGGGAGATTTCACCCATCCTATTTGGTCTACAGAGCTGAAACACAGCTTAATTGAATGCGAAGACGGTATTTATGAATTCAATGACCAGAAATTTGTGTTAGGAACCGAAGTCAGCTGTGTCGCAAAAGATAGAGGTAGAACAAGAAAAGTTCATATCTTGATTTTAGCGTCCTCCCTTGAGTCATCTATGAGGATAACTAGAGATTTATCTTGCCACTCGAAAACCCTGGCAGATGGCAGGTTAACTGTAAGACTACGCCTAGCGAGCTACTGGAATTATCACTGCAATCTGATAGTGAATCGTTGATAATACCTTCACATATTTGGACACCATGGTATGGATTGCTGGGTTCGAGATCAGGCTACAACTCTCTTGAAGAGTGTTTCAGGGAAAAACACCGCTAATCAGGGCAGTGGAAACAGGACTATCGAGTGAACCCGAAATGTGTATGAGGATTCCAGAGCTAAGAAACGTAGCAACAGTCTCATTCTCAGACGCACACTCAGGACAAAACCTCGGGCGTGAGGTCACATACTTCGACGAGCGCCTATCATTTCCAGCCCTCAGGTCTCAAATCATAAAGAAGCAGGTGAAGAAAACAATCGAATATTTCCCAGAAGAAGGTAAATATTATGCTTCAGGCCACCGAAAATGTGGAATAGTGAAAGTGAATGGAAACCCAGGTATTTGTCCAATTTGTGGAACAAACCTGACCGAAGGAGTGTCAAGCAGAATCGCAGAGCTCGCGGCATCGCAGGGCAAAACGGTAGAATCCACTCCAGCAGAATGCCCTCCGAGTATTAAATTGATAGGTCTTAAGAAGATCATCTCTGAATGTATTGGATTAGGTCCGAGTTCCAAATCGGTTGATCTCGAATACCAAGGAATCGTGGACCACGCAGGGTCAGAGCTATCCGCATTAACAGAATTGCCCATAGAAGAGTTGGCTCAATTCTGTCCCGCCAAGGTCGTCGAAGGAATTGATCTAGTGAGACGCGGGAAAATTCGGATCAGACCTGGATATGACGGGAAGTACGGTGAAGTAAGCATCTGGGGCAAATGCATCTCAAATTCATAAATAAACCATTTTAATCTGGGCGAGCAAAAAACCTGTTCGCTATCAGAATCCCTATAGGTATAGATACGATGATTACAAAAATAGCGCCGATTAACAATCGCGGATCTCCTCCAAATAACCATCTCAACGTGTGTATTATCCACGCTAAAAGATCAGGATCAGCGGGTTCTGAATGGTGAAGGATTGATATCAGAATAAATTTCGTCACGAGACTACACCCTATACTCAATCGTTACTCAAATTGATTCCGCCACCAAACCATTTCCTAAAATACTTTTAAATCCTTTGTTAATATTAAGTTATCCCGTATCAAGAAATAATTACGCAGGTAATGTATGGCCGTAATAGGCGCCTCACAGCTAAGCCTTCACTATGCTGAAATGGAGATATTCTCTGAAGTGACTCTTCAAGTCAACGAGAAAGCCCGTATTGGTGTCGTGGGCCCCAACGGAAGTGGCAAAACTTCCCTAATCCGGGTACTACTTGGAGAACAAGGTTTTGATAAAGGAGAAGTCTTCCGACCCGATAAACTTCGGATCGGATATGTTCCTCAAACAGCGATACAGTCCGGAAACGGAACAGTTAGAGATCAGATTATGGGCGCTTTCTCTGATCTCATCGAAATGGAAAAAGAGATGGCCACAAGCGCTCTAGAAATTCAGAATGCTGATGGGGAAGCTAGAAAGCAAGCGGAACGTAAATACTCTTCTCTTGTTGATCAGTACGAATCCAGAGGTGGATATAACTATCATAATTCCATGGATAGGGTTGTGGACGGAGTTGGCCTCTCGCAAGAGGTCCTATGCACCCCTGTCAAAGATGCTAGCGGAGGAGAACGTACTCGTGCAGCCCTTGCAACAGCCCTGCTGGGTGAACCAGATATTCTAGTTTTAGACGAACCAACCAACTACCTTGATTTCAGAGGATTAGAGTGGTTGGAAGACTTCCTATCAAAATTCCAAAATGCGTTTGTTGCAGTATCTCATGATCGATATTTCCTCGATAAAGTAGCGACCGAAATTTGGGAGATAGACCTGTGTCGCATGAAATCATACCGAGGAAATTTTTCTAAATATCGAACCCTTAAACAGGCAGAGGATGAGAGAGCAGCTAAGGAATATCAAAGACAGCAAGATCATATTAGACGTGAAGAATATTTTATTGCCAGATACCATGCTGGGCAACGCTCGAAAGAGGCCCGCGGGCGGGCCAAGAAACTCTCCCGAATTGAACGTATCGAGGCTCCCAATTCAGTGGATAGTGTCAGCATATCTTCCATGGGTGCTAGCAGAACAGGGCAAACAGTGATCAGCACAAGGAATCTTGAGGTCGGCTACTACGCCGGTAACGAAGCTGTGAAACTGTTTGAAGTCCCTGATAGTGAAATTGAAAAAGAGACGACCACGGCCATAATTGGAAGCAACGGGATCGGAAAGACGACGCTCTTGAGAACTATACTCGGAGAGATTCCTCCACTAAATGGAACGGCATATCTCGGCCACAATGTAGAAGTAGGATATTTCCGACAGGGTTCTGATGACATTCCTGGCGATTTGACCGTGATGGAGGCACTTCTGCAAATAAAAAACCTTGCAATTGGGGAGGCACGCAGTTTTCTCGCTAGATTCTTGTTTAAAGGGGAGGAGATTTTTGAACAAGTTAAATCTCTTAGTGGAGGGGAGAGGGGAAGACTTGAACTAGCCAGGCTACTTATAACAGAGCCTAACGTATTAGTTTTGGATGAACCGACAACCCACTTAGATATTCCTAGTAGGGAAGCTCTTGAAGATATGATGCAAGAATTTGGAGGCACGATTATATTCGTATCGCATGACAGGCACCTTATCTCGCTTCTAGCAGATAGGATATGGGCGGTTGACAAGGGACACGTAACCCAGTTTGAAGGTACCTATATGGATTGGTTGGGCTCTTTAAACAGAACACTAGCAAAACGAGTTAGAAATAGGTCCCAGAAGGTTAAACTTCCAACAACCAATGCCAAACCAGCCAGGACAATATCTGAAAATATTAAGAACAGGAAAAAACCGACTGCTGACTATGAAGGATCGATTCGAAATCTTGAAGAGAGAATAATCGAGATCGAGAAGCGAATCGAAAGCGCTTCTTCATATGGGGACGTGGACCTCATTAGTAAGCTTGGAATTGAACATGCCCAGGTCAGCCGTGAAATTGAAAAAACTCTTGATTCCTGGGTTGAATAGACGCTCTATTAGGTACCATAAAACTCTCGTGCTTGCTCATATTGTTGGTATGTATTCAGATCCAGCCGAACGATCGGATCACCTGAGATAACTTTATTCATATCAGAACGGTGCCTGTCAAATACTTCCCTCAGTCCTCGGTTTTTTTCTGATATAGACAAGATCTCGTCCCTTAATCGAGATGAAAAAATTACAGGGTGCCCTCCCCTACCTTCGTACCTTGGAGATGTTAAAAGGGAATCGTGTTCGATATGGGTTCTAAGAAGTTCAGAAACTATTGATATTGTCCTGGGTTGATCTACGCCGAGCAGAACAAACCCACGGGACTTTGTTGAGGATGCGTCAATACCTGCCTTTATCGAGGAAACCCTACCTGACTGATAGTTGGGGTTTTCAGCATAGACAACTTCCTGATCCGACAGTTCAGACCTAATGTCCTGTGAACGGTAACCCACAACAACTACCACCTCGCTACAACCACCATCTTTCAGGGCAGAAACTTGATGCCTAATAAGCGTCGTCCCTTTCCAAGGCAAGAGGGCTTTGAGGCTGCCCATGCGACTTGAATAGCCGGCCGCGGTGAGAATCCCTGAGTAAGGCAGCACCGTTCTATCAAACTGCTTCTATGGGCGTCACTTTAGATTTACTATCCTCTTCTGAGATTTTTTTATTGATGCGATCAAGCTGTTTCTCATCCAACTTCATTGGCAACCCTGAGCCCCCTAAGCGGAACATGAGTATCTCTGACATGATACTTATTGCAATTTCCTCCGGAGTCCGGGCCTTTATATCGAGCCCTATAGGGGAGCGAATCTCCCTGATCCGATCCAAGCTAAGGTCACTTCTCATAAGATCTTCATAAATAAGAATCGTTTTCCTTTTGCTACCCATTAAACCTACGTATCGTGCAGGCGTTTTAGCTGCGGCCAAAAGCGCGGTATTGTCGTATCGATGCCCACGGGTAGCAACCACGATAAACGTATTAGGATTGATTGGAAGATTGGGAAGGGCATCTTCAGGTTTTTCGGACACTATTATGTCAGCTTCCGGAAAGCGATCTTTATTCGCAAATTCTTCTCTATCATCTGTAATAAAAAGCCTAAATTCCAGGGGTTTAGCTAGCGAAGCAAGCGCCCGAGATACATGTCCTCCCCCGCAAATAACAAGCTGCGGAGGGGTTGTGTAAGCTTCTATAAAATACTCCGCTCCACTGGCTGTCATAACGTACTCATTACGACCATGGATCATGAGAATCTTTGCTTTCTCGATAGCTCCTTTATCAGTTTCTAAATTCCCGAGAGTGCCTTCAGTCTTGCCGTTTTCTCTTATGAAAAGTTTGTCTCCTATCCTGGATTTTCCATCATTGCCTGATTTGATCACGGTTGCGAGTGCTACGGCGCCCTCTCCTTTATAAGCGAAGTCAATTTCTCTTGCGTAGGGGAGGTAGTCTTCCGGGGTATAAACGGGATCAATAAGGAAGTACATAGTACCACCGCAAACAAGACCATCTTCTGCCGCCAGTTCTTCATTGAGCTCATATTCCCTATATTCTGCCTCACCACCTTGCTGCATAAGTTGCTTTGCAGCAAACCAGATATCACCCTCAACGCAACCACCTCCCAGTGTTCCTGCACCAGTCCCATCCTGCCTTACGAGAAGTTTGGCACCCGGTTTCTGGGGAGTGGAACCTTTCGTCCGAATCACAGTCGCTACCACGACTGACTCTCCTTTCTCAAGCCTATTTACGGCTTCATGGAAAACTTCTTGCATGGAAATCTCCTGCTCAACTAAGAGGTGATTGTGTTCTCTAAGGTTATCAAAGTAGCAGATTCGTATTCAATGATGAATAAATAAGTCAGATATTGCAGTTTGATTTCAGATAAGGATATAAATGAATTGTAGTTTGATTAATGATGGTGAAGATAATTATACTCAAGAATGATGAACAAATTCGGTGACTTTCCATGACATCTGAAACCCGCAGATTACCTCTATTTCCACTCCACACCGTACTCTTCCCAGGGGCAACAATCCCCTTGCAAGTTTTTGAGGAACGATACAAGGAGATGATGAAGGTCTGCTTGGAATCAGATGGCCGATTTGGTGTGGTTCTTATCAAAGATGGTAAGGAGGTAGGGGGGGCGGCGATCCCTCACAATATAGGCACAATAGCAAGAGTGTTGACAGTAAATGAATCTTCAATGGATAGGTTGCATATAACAGCAATCGGTGAAGAAAGATTTCAGATTCTGGAAATAATTGAAGATAAGCCTTTCATAACGGCACTGGTAGTGGCCGACGAGAAATACCAAAAGCATGAAGTACCTATTCATGAATTGAAATTGGCCAGAGAAACTGTTTCAAAGCACGTAAGCTACTTATTGAGCATGAGAGGAGGCTGGATCAATAATACCTATGCTCCTTCAGATCCACTCAGACTGTCATATTTTCTGGCTCAAATACTCCAAGTTGATATGAATGAACGGCAAAGATTATTAGCTATGGACTCCTGTGAGAGTCGGCTGACTACCTGCAGAGCGCAAATTGATAAAGAGAGCAGTAAGCTCGCACTCAGTGCAAAAATAGAGATGACTCTTAAATTCAGCCGTCAGTGATTTCTCCACATAATGAGCTAAAGTTTCTAAGAATCTAGCACCCCTTCTTTTTCGAAAAATTTAGCCAGCCTAGAGATACCCTCTGCTATCTCGACAGGCTGATTGTATCCGTAGCACAAACGTAGGTAATTTCCGCCGCTTTTACCGTCAGTTGAGTAATTAACTCCGGGGTGAAATCCCACGTCAATTTCCTCAAGTGCTTTGGGGCAGAGCGAAACCAAGTCAGCGCCCTCTTTCACCTTCATCCATATATATAAACCGCCGTCAGGATCGCTCCACTCCGCGCTAGTTCCAAAATTCTCACCTAGAGCAGATAGCATCGCATCTCGTTTTCCACGTTGGATAACATTGATCTCTTCAATGTGTGCATCCAGATATTTCCTAGCATACTTTTCTACAGCCATTGCAGTGAATTCGCTAACACGTCCGCTTTTAACTGTCATGGCCCTGTTAAGCACTTCGTCCGGGGCCGTCATGTATCCGAGGCTCATCCCAGGGGCTATGATTTTCGAAAACGAACCTACATACATGACACTGTCTTGATCATCCAAGTTGTATAAAGATGTCACAGGAGCCCCGTCGTACCTGTTATCCGCATAGCAATCATCTTCCAGTATTGGAACTCCATGCCTATGTGTCACCTTCAAAATAGCCTCTCTCCGAGAATGCGTAATAGTAAAACCCTGCGGGTTTTGAAACGTGGCTATTAAATAAACATACTTTGGTCTTTTACCCTCAGACACAGCTTTTGTAATAGCAATATCTAATGCCTCTGGGTCCATTCCCTCTTCGTCTGAAGGGACTCCTCGAATATCGGCGAAGTGGCGCCGAAGAGTATTCAAGGTCCCACCATAGACCCATTCATCCGTAATAACGACGTCTCCGGGATCAACAAGAATAGAAGTTATCATGTCGATAGGCTGTCCTGAGCCGTTCCCTAGAATTATGTCGTCAGCTGTACTATCGATATCTCTCTCCCTTCTTAACTTTTCAGACACATATTCGCGAAGGGGCGTGTTTCCCTGGGGATGAGGGTAGACTGCCAGGTCATCGCCTGTTTCGGATAGAGCTTCGCTAAGACATTCAATTATCTGCTCATGGGGAAGAGAAACGGGATCTGGGTAGGCAACTGCGAAGTCATATTTACCTCGCCTAGACCGAGCTCCCCTACCACCTTCTGGAGTGTGTTCAGCAAAAATAGATTGAAAATCGAAAGACATGTAATACTCCTTAACTAACACCGATCAACAGCGTTTACATTCGCAGAAGTCTATTCTCTAAATAAATCAGCTTCAACTATGCCTAACCAAAGTGGCCAAGTCATGTATCAAGAGAGATCCTGAGTCGCTTGTTAATGCGACCTTTGCTTTGGTGTCCAACCACCGAGATCTTACCCACCTCTTTGGTGTTGGCAACGTGAGTACCTCCGTCCGCTTGTAAGTCCAAGCCCGAAATATCCACAATTCTAACCTCCGTTAAGGCAAACGGAAGTTTGTTTATTTTCATTCTGACTAAATCAGGAATTTTAAGAGCTTCCTTCCTAGGGATGTTCTTCACATATATGTCCCTTTCTCTCTGTACCTCGAGGTTTATAAGTTCTTCTATTCGAACGGCAAATTCCGAAGACATATGTTCCAGTTCAAAGTCCATTCTCGCAGCCAAGGGAGTCATATTCCCTCCAGTAACCAAAGCGCCGAAGTCTCGCCATATAACGCCGCATAAAATGTGTAGAGCGGTGTGAGTCCTCATCAATTCATATCGTTTATTCCAATCAATTTCGACTCGGACTACAGTACCGACCATAGGGCAATCCCCTTTAATTTCGTGGATCAAATCGTCACCTGATCTGCGAACACGGGTCACACTGCAAATACCATCATTCCAATAGATCCCTCCTGTATCACAGGGTTGCCCGCCGCCGCCAGGATAAAAAACGGTCCTATCGAGAACCACCTCATTTTCGGAAGTCCGCAAGACTGTAGAATCACAATATCTCATATAGCTGTTTTCATAACAAAATAATTCAGTCATACTTTCAACAACTTGTTAGATCCAATTTGACTTGAGTGGCTGTGTAGGTTGGTCGCCCTGATTCAAAGATAGCCTGCTGGATTTTATGCGCACAAAACCATGGGGTCAATGAAAGAATTCTTAAGGCTAATTATCATAAATATTGTGACTAGCGATGCTAGAATTTGGAATAAGTATGTGTATATAGGAAAAAAAGCGCATGGCATCTAGTAAACCAGCAAGAAACATCGTCGTGAAGGGTGCTCGAGAGCACAACCTAAAGAATGTTGATGTGACGATTCCCCGAAACAAGCTGGTTGTCATTACCGGAGTTTCCGGTTCTGGAAAAAGTTCCCTTGCATTCGACACCATTTACGCCGAAGGTCAACGTCGGTACGTAGAGTCTCTGTCCTCCTACGCTCGCCAATTCCTAGGGAGAATGGACAAGCCAGACGTAGATTACATAGACGGCCTTTCACCTGCAATATCAATCGATCAAAAGGGCGTCTCCCACAATCCTCGGTCAACCGTTGGTACAGTTACAGAGATTTACGATTATTTGAGGCTTCTGTATGCAAGAGTAGGAATTCCTCACTGCTATAAATGCGGTCGATTAGTTCAGAAGCAAACAGTGCAACAAATCGTAGATTCGATACTATCTCTACCTGAGAATACCCGAATTCAAATTCTTGCCCCAGTGGTGCGTCGGAGAAAAGGCGAACATCGCGAGGTGTTCGAAGCCGCTAGAAAAGCGGGCTTTGTAAGAGTGAGAATCAACGGAAATGTAAGGGATCTCTCGAATGAATTCAACCTAGATAAGCAGAAGTGGCACAACATTGATGTAGTAGTAGATCGGCTCGTGGTGAGCCCTTCTGTAGACAAAGTTAGAGTGACCGATTCCACAGAGGCCGCTCTTTCGCAAGCGGAAGGTGTAGTTCTAGTAGGTGTACAAGGCGGAGAAGAGCAGATTTACTCCGAAGCATTTGCGTGTGTTCATTGCAATGTAAGCTTCGGAGAGCTCGAACCTCGAACTTTCAGCTTCAACAATCCACATGGGGCCTGCTCTACTTGCACAGGTCTTGGGTTCAAAATGGTTGTCGATCCTGACTTAGTTATTCCAGACCAATCCAAGTCGATAATTGACGGCGGAATCGAAGCTTGGTCCAGATCTGGCTCTATGTCACCTTGGTATATGAGCCAGTTGCGGTCGTTAGCAGACTCAGCTGGATTCGATTCATCTGACCCAATTCTTAAGATGAAGAAGAAAGATCTTAAACTGGTGCTGTTCGGGACTCAAGGAAAGCGCATACAGATTACCCACAAAACCAGGCGCGGCAGGCGCTACAGGTGGAATACTAGATTCGAAGGCGTAATTAACAACCTTGAGAGGCGCTACACTGAAACTGAATCTGACAGCGTACGCACAGACATCGAGAGATATATGACATCGTTACCCTGCCAGGAGTGCAACGGCCGGCGTTTAAAGCCAGAATCTCTTGCCGTGACGGTGGCAGATGAAACCATCATGGACATCACCAATAAATCGGTGCAAGCCTGTCATAGATGGATTGAACATTTGGAAAGAGGTAGCGTTCTATCGTCCAGAGATTCGGTGATCGCGTCACAAATATTGAAGGAAATAGATGCGAGATTAAAATTCCTACTCAATATCGGCTTAGATTATCTAACTCTCAGTCGAACCGCATCTACTCTGAGCGGAGGAGAAGCACAAAGGATCAGGTTAGCCACTCAAATTGGGTCAGGGCTGATGGGTGTTCTTTATGTATGTGATGAGCCTTCAATCGGCCTTCATCCAGCTGATGATGACCGACTTATAAACACACTTAAAGGGCTTCGAGATGTGGGGAATACTGTCCTAATCGTTGAACACGACGAGGCGATCATGCGCGCAGCAGATCACATCGTAGACCTTGGTCCAGGAGCAGGGGAACATGGAGGAGAAATCGTAGCAGCTGGAACGCCACGAAAAATAATGTCCAGTGTGGCGTCTCTGACTGGTCAATACCTATCAGGAAGAAAGAAAATAAGCATTCCTCGCACTCGACGCAGAACAAATGGTAATTCCCTCATAATCCGAGGTGCGAGGCAAAACAACCTGAAAGGTATAGATGCCCACATTCCACTGGGTGTTTTAGTTTGTGTCACTGGCGTGTCTGGATCAGGAAAGAGCACCTTAATAAATGAGATCCTCTATAAGCGATTGGCCCAACATTTTTACAGGGCTAAGGATCGGCCGGGAGCGTTTGATTCGATTGATGGGCTGGAGCATATCGACAAAGTAGTTAATATCGACCAATCGCCCATCGGTCGGACCCCAAGAAGTAATCCCGCTACATACACTGGAACGTTTACGCCCATTAGGGAATTGTTTGCCCAGGTACCGGAAGCAAGAAGCAGGGGATACAAGCCTGGAAGGTTCTCATTTAATGTCAAAGGAGGAAGATGCGAGGCATGCTCTGGAGACGGCCACATCAATATTGAAATGCAGTTTCTTCCTGATGTGACGGTACCATGCGAAGAATGTGTGGGCGGCAGGTACAACAGAGAGGCCTTAGAGATACTATATAGAGGTGAAAGCATAGCCGATGTGCTTTCGATGACTGTGACGGAGGCTCTGGAACTTTTCTCAAATATACCTCGAGTGAAAAACAAGCTACAGACCTTACAAGACGTAGGCCTCGGATATGTAAGGTTGGGGCAACCTGCCACTCAGCTAAGCGGCGGTGAAGCCCAGCGAGTAAAACTAGCAACGGAACTATCGAAAAGAGCGACTGGACAGACTCTTTACATACTTGATGAACCAACCACAGGGCTCTCCTTCGAAGACTGTTCTAATTTGCTGAAAGTGATGCATCGGCTAGTAGATTCAGGAAACTCTGTCGTGCTGATCGAACATCACCTGGATCTAATCAAGAATGCCGACTGGCTAATTGACCTGGGACCTGGAGCTGGGGACAAAGGTGGCGAAATAGTCTGTGTAGGAACTCCCGAACAGGTCTCTGGTATGAAGGAATCACATACTGGTGATTATTTGAAACACATTCTCGATAATTTAGCTGTGGGTGAAGTCACAGGTTGAATGAAAAGTGTCACATACTTTCTCAAAACTATCGGAATGAATATTGGCTTTTGTCTCAAATCCATGCCTGAAATCCCTCATTGCCCCATCATTGTCCGCCTTAAATCCTTATGTTAGACTGATCGGCGCATATCGGCCCAAATATCACCATTGGCGGAAGGCCAAGCAAACGGCCGTAGATTGGGTGATATTATCGAAGACAACAATAAAATTGGCGCAATTTGTATGCAACTAATGCGCAGTAGTAATGAGTACAAGGAGGAAGAGTTTTGAAGTGGATCGATTTTGAAAAACCTAAATCTGTTGACGAGGCTGTGAAATTGCTTTCGGGGTCATCCGGTAATGCCCGTGCAATGGCTGGCGGAACGGACCTGATAGTCCAACTTCGAGTGGGAGACCCCAGGGTAAACGCTGACATTGTGGTCGATATTAAGAGCGTGCCGGAACTCAATGAACTTAGCTATAGCCCTGACAAAGGCCTGACCATAGGCGCAGCGGTTGAATGCTACAAGATTTACAATAACGAAAACGTTAAGAAACACTATCCGGCGATTCTTGATTCTGCAACTCTAATCGGGGGAACTCAGATTCAAGGCAGGGCCACTTTTGGTGGAAACTTATGCAATGCGGCGCCAAGTGGCGATGCGATCCCGAATTTGATAGCCCATCGGGCAGTCGCTACCATCGCTGGGCCAAATGGCACAAGAACAATTCCAGTTGAGGAAGTCTGCACAGGCCCAAGGCAAACTAGCATCGGGAGTGACGAATTACTCGTCTCAATTAATCTTCCAAGTAACGGACAAGATTTCGGCGCCAACTACATCAGATTTACCCCGAGAAACGAGATGGATATCGCTGTGGCAGGAGCCGGGGTGTCGGTAACCGTCGCAGATGGAAAATTCACATCTGGAAGGGTTTGTCTTGCCTCCGTCGCCCCTACTCCCTTATTCGTAAAAGAAGCGGGCGATACGCTAGTTGGTAAGCCAGTTGGCGAAGAGGCGATACAAGGGGCCGCAGATCTAGCAAAAGAAGCAGCGAAACCTATTTCTGATATGAGAGGCACAGCAGAATACCGTAAGCACTTGTGTGAAGTACTCACGCGCCGCGCCTTGAATACAGCAGTCGAACGAGCACAGGGGAGTTAAGATGCCAGGGAAAACCTACGTACAAACGACGATTAATGGGGAACAAGTTGATTTCTTGTGCGAACCCCGCCAAAGCCTACTGGAATGCCTTAGAGACGTAATAGGCCTTACCGGCACGAAAGAAGGCTGCAATGATGGGAACTGTGGCGCCTGCACGGTAAATATGGACGGGAGAGTTGTAACAGCCTGTCTTGTTTTGGGAGTAGAAGCAGAAGGCGCTAACATCGAGACAATTGAAGGAGTAGCGGATGGTAGTAACCTACATCCTCTTCAACTGGCTTTCCTGGAGAACGCTGCGCTTCAGTGCGGGATATGCACCCCGGGGTTCATCGTTTCTTCAAAAGCTTTGCTGGAGCAAAACCCTGATCCAACAGAACATGAAATTAGATTCTGGTTGGCTAATAACCTCTGCCGGTGCACCGGATACGACAAGATCGTTCGAGCTGTTCAAGATGCTGCCAAGAGATTGCAGGAGGCCTAAAGGAATATGACCACTATCGATAACGAGAGCAACGTAGTTCTGGCAACGAATACTGACTTCAAAGTGGTCGGGACAAGACCAGTAAGGCATGACGGAACTGACAAGGTAACAGGAAGGGCTCTCTACGGTGCAGATTACGACGCCTCAGGACTTTTACATGGGAAGATCCTTAGAAGCCCACACGCTCATGCCCTGATTAAATCTGTCAATACAAGCAAGGCTGAAAGCCTAGATGGCGTCAAAGCCGTTGTAACGGCCTCAGACTTCCCTCAAGTTGCAGATAAAACAGTAGAACTTGGTGAAGATGATACAAAGTTAGAGTGGCTCAGAGACAATATTCTCGCGAGTGACAAGGCCCTTTATGGCGGACATGCTATTGCTGGCGTCGCCGCTGCAAATCCCCATATTGCAGAAGAAGCGTTGAAACTTATAGAGGTCGAGTATGAGGTGCTTCCAGCCGTCCTCACGACGCAGGAGGCTATGGCTGACAATGCATCGATCCTTCACAAGTCACTCACGACTCAAGAACTGGGGGAGGACACAGGAGTGGTAAGCAACGTAGCAAGCCATTTCCAGCATGTGAAAGGCGACGTATCAAAGGGTTTCGCCGAAGCAGATATCGTAAAAGAGAGAGAATTTAACACAACGACAGTTCACCAAGGATACATCGAGCCCCATAACGGAACAGCTTTCTGGAGTGCTGACGGACGCCTGCATGTCTGGTGCAGTACCCAAGGGTCATTCGTCGTGCGGGACAGCCTTGCAGATCTCCTCGATTTACCCGTTTCAATGGTTCGGGTAACACCAATGGAAATTGGTGGTGCTTTCGGAGGCAAAATTCCCATTTATGTAGAACCCGTGGCAGCGCTTCTTTCAAAAAAGACTGGTGCGCCAGTCAAAATTGTAATGAGCCGTAAGGAAACCTTTGAAGGTTCAGGCCCCACATCTGGGTCCTACATGAAGATAAAGATCGGTGCAAAAAAAGATGGCACCATCACAGCCGCCCATGCATGGATGGCTATGGAGGCAGGCGCCTATCCCGGTTCCCCGGTTGGGGCCGCCGCGCAATGTGTTTTTGCAACCTATGACTTGGAAAATGCGTTAATAGATGGCTACGATGTGGTCGTCAATAAACCTAAGACGGCGGCCTACAGAGCTCCGGGAGCTCCAAACGCAGCATTTGGCACAGAACAAGTGATCAATGAATTGGCTGAAGAGCTTCAAATGGATCCAATAGAGTTCAGGCTCAAGAATGTCGCGGTCGAGGGTACGAGAAGACCAGATGGGCCGACCTTCAGGAGGATAGGAGCGAAAGAGGTCCTTGAGGCTATGAGGGACCATCCTCATTACCAGTCAAAGAAGCAAGAAGGTCAAGGTCGAGGTGTCGCAATAGGATTCTGGTTCAATATTGGTTTTGACTCGGCATGCAACATAGCAGTGAATTCAGACGGCACTGTCAACTTAACAGAAGGTTCCACAGACATCGGAGGCTCAAGAACATCTATAGCAATGCAAGCCGCAGAAGTGTTAGGGATACCGGCAGAAGACGTACGTCCATCAGTGGTGGACACTGACACAGTAGGATTTACTGCCGTAACAGGCGGCAGCAGGACCACATTTGCGACCGGATGGGCCGCCTATGAAGCTGCGCAAGACGTGAAGCAGCAATGCCTTGAGCGAGCTGCGAGTATATGGGACGTAGATGTCGATGGGCTCCAAATGGAAGATGGAGTAATTAGCTCCACCGCAGATTCCGAACTCAGAATGACTCTCAAGGAGCTCGCTTCCCAACTCGGTAGCAGTGGCGGCGGAATTTCCGGTAGCGCTTCAGTTAATCCGGGAGGTGTCGGAGGCTCATTTGCTGGTAATATCGCGGATGTATCCGTGGATTCCGACACCGGTAAAGTCACAGTAGAGAGATTCACTTGTGTGCAGGACGCCGGTAAAGCTATTCATCCCAGCTATGTGGAAGGACAGATGCAGGGAGGAAGCGTTCAGGGAATAGGCTGGGCACTCAATGAGGAGTACTTTATGGGTGACGACGGTAACATGAACAACTCCAGTTTATTGGACTACAGGATGCCGACAGCGCTTGATCTACCAATGATTGACACTGTCATCGTCGAAGTCGCCAATCCAGGACATCCTTTTGGGGTACGAGGGGTTGGAGAAGCGAACATAGTCCCTCCAACTCCAACACTTGCAAACGCGATCTATGACGCAACGGGAAAGCGAATGACTGAACTGCCAATGAGTCCTGGGGCGATATTGGCTGCGGAGTAAGTATAGGTCTTGGCACTTGTATTCATACCATCACTTATGCAGGAGCTCTCCAGTGGAGAGCAACGGGTAAAGATACAAGGAAATAATATCAGGCAAGTAATTGATAATTTAGACGCTGTTTATCCTGGATTCAAAGACCGCTTAGTAGAGGATGGTCGCGTAAAGCCAAACATATCTGTTGCAATAGACGGAGAAATAACTCCACTAGGTATGCTAGAAAAGGTCATGGAGGACAGCGAGGTTCACTTCCTCCCTGCCATTTCAGGAGGCTGATCCTCTATAAGGAATGGTAATTAAACTGGGCCGTGATCCTCTCGGGATCACGGCCCAGTTTAATTACCATTCCTTTGAACAATAGGGCACTCAACTGATGATTGGAAAGAGTAGGTCACTGGAGATAGAAGGGCGTAGATTCCACTTTATGGATTGGGGACGGAGTGAAGAAACTATACTTCTAATTCACGGTGATATGAGAACAAGTAGAAGTTTCGATGCAATATCCCGCAGGCTATCTAGCAACTTCCGGGTCGTATCTCTCGACCTATTGGGTCACGGGGAAAGTGACTGGCTAACATCAGGTTACAGGTTCAAAGACAAGGCCGAAAACATTGGGCAATTTCTGCGAATAGCGGGTCTTGAGAAAGTGACTGCTGTTGCCCATTCATCGGGTGCCGTGGCACTTTCTCTTCAAGCAAAAGACCATCCGAATCAATTTAAAAGACTCGTTTTAATGGAACCCATGTTAGTGGTAGACGAAGCGTTTCAGAGGATGGTCTCAAAGCGAGATTCACATCCAAGAACGACCTGGACAACCCGTAAGGAATTAGCTGAAATTTTAGCCAATCATGAAACTACAAAAAGATGGTCTCCAGAGGTCATAGACGACGTAGTCAATCACGAAACTTACTTCAACGAAGAAGGCAGATTGGATATGAAATGGGCTAGCCCAACCGTCTCATGGAAAGAACGCAAGAATGATTATCTAGATCTGTTACCAGTGTTGGAGTTCCTAGCGTGTCCCACTTTATTCATATCCAGTTCGCAGAGAAAGAATACCTTCTCAAAGGCATCTGAAATTTCAGTAAAAAGGAATCATTTTTCTTTCTCAGTCGTTAACGATACTGGACACAACATGTACATGGAACGACCCGACGCTGTATCGAAGTTGATCTCCGCCTTTTGCTTGGGTGAAAAACCGCCGGAAAAAGTTTAAATATCAATAACTGGGAAGTCCGAAAAGTAGGTCATTAGGTGTAGCCCCAGGATCGTATCCAACTTTCGCACCTTCCCAAGGATGAGCCCGGGCAACTTCTTCGTTTATGTCAGCACCCCAACCAGGTGATGATGGTACAGTCATATAACCATCTATTATTTCAGGTTGAGCGGTAGTCAAATCGTCCTTCCATGGGACGTCGTCGATATCTATCTCCATAATTCGTACATTAGGCAAGCAAGCACAAAGAGCCGCGCTGATAAATGATGAAAGATGGCTGTAATAGTTATGAGGAGCGACGTTATGTTGAAATACCTCGGCTAAATCCCCTATTTTTTTCGACTGGCTAAAACCATTCCAGGGAACATCTACCATAAACATATCTGCCGCATGCTGTTGGAAATAGGGCAAGTAGTCCCTCATGTAAAAAAGGTTCTCCCCAGTACATATCCTAGTCGTAGTAGAATCCTTAATTTGCCTCAGGCTCTCGGGTTGATACATATCTATTTCAAGCCAGAGCATGTCGAACTGCTCGAGAACCTTTGCTATGCGCAAACAAGCCTCAGTTTTAAAGTGGAAGTTTAAGTCAAGATTGATGTCCACATCGGGTCCGACCGCATCCCGAAAAGTTCCGATTAGTTTCTCGATATGTCTTAAAACCCCTTTCGTAACAACCTGATCTGTACTGCCTCGACCACCTCCAAACCCTCCGCCAAAATGCATTGGCGGATCACCTGGTCCGATAATATTAGTTTTCAAGGCCGTGAATCCTCGGCTTACAACCTCTTGACCCAGAGCAGTAATATCATCCCATTCAAGAAGAGGAGGAACACCAATTAATTCGTGATTACGAACACGAGAGCTGCCACAATGAGACCAATAGACCCTTACTCTATCTCTTGTAGGACCGCCAAAAAGCTCTGCTACTGAGATTCCTAAACTCTTGGCTTTGATATCGATAAAGGCGCAGTCCAGGCCAGCAAGAGCTTTTGCTGCTATGCCTCCGGGGCTTTGCCTGGTGGCGCGAAACATATCCCAAAACCTAGTCTCAAACTCGCGCGGATCCTGACCAATGAGAACGGGCTTTAGATCTTCAATAGTTCCCGAGACACCTCTGGGAGAACGTCCGTCACTGCATTCACCCCATCCGGTAATTCCTTCATCCGTTTCAACTTTAACGAAGCTCCAAGGTCTCCATCCAGCGTCTACAATAAACGTTTCAACGTTTGTAATTTTCATTCTTGCCGGTCCTTTCCTCGTTTATCAGCCTTTATCACTCTTATATAGGCTGGCTATGCTGTTCACGCAACACCCTCTTTAATACTTTTCCCATTGGGTTTCTTGGCAGTTCCCTAACTACTACGACTGACTCCGGTTTCTTAAAACTGGAAAGACGCTCTCGGCAATATTCAATAACATCTCCCTCATCAATTATGTGGCCTGACTTTGCTACGACTATTGCTCTTATTCTCTCTCCCCAATCTAAATCTGGAACACCTATAATCGCCGCTTCGTCTATCGACGGATGAGAATGTAGGACCTGTTCTACCTCTTCCGGAGAGACCATCTCCCCTCCTCTTTTAATAAAGTCTTTCGCCCTTCCTGAGAGGAAAATATATCCATCTTCATCAAAGTATCCTAAGTCGCCCGTGTAAAGCCAGCCCCCTCGAAGTGCCTCAGCTGTTGCTTCCTCCTGATTCCAATACCCTTTCATCAGGCGGGAACCTCTCGCCACAATCTCCCCGTTTTCCCCAGAGGTTACGTCGTCACCATTCTCATCAACTATCTTGACTTCCACATCTTCTAGAGGTTTGCCAATAGAGGTTAGTCGATTTAACTTCTTTTCAATCTCTTCCTCCGTGCCTTCAAGTATGTGATCTTCTGGTGGAAGCATGGTGATTGTAGCGGCGGTTTCGGTTTGTCCAAATGCATTGATGAAATAAGTTCCCGGAAGCTTTTCTATCGCTCTCTTAATCACCTCAAGCGGCATAGGCGCGGCACCATAGGTTATTACTTCTAGACTGGTCAGATCATGACTTTCGAATTTAGGGTGGTCCATTAGCATTTTTAACATAGTGGGAACCATCATGGCACGGTTGGCTCTTTCAGTCTGAACAAGGTTCATCCACTCCTCTGGTTCAAACTGGCGTTGGACTATAAGGGTACGTCCACCGTATATGGCAGCCATAACTGCTTGAACCCCAGCTATGTGATACAGGGGAACTGTCAGAATATTTTTTTCCTCAATATCCAAATCTGCAGGTGAAACATCACTCAATATGTAAGAAGAAAAACTATCGTGGCTGAGCATCACACCTTTAGGAACACCGGTAGTTCCAGCTGTAAACATAAGCATGGTCAACGCATCTTCATCATCATGAGGAAATCGTTCATCTGAATTAGCTGTCTCTATGATGCTTTCGTATTCAAGCCATTTTTCCGCGTCCCCATCGATTACGATACGGATATCTAATCCTTCAATGTCCTCGGTGATCCCATCTATAGTTTCTGTATAACGTTTACCAGCAAATATTGCCTTCGGTGAGGCATCGCTTAACATGTAACGAATCTCTTCAGAACTCGATCTGAAGTTCAACGGAACATATACTGCATCGAGTTTAGCTGCAGCAAAATAGGCTTCTATATGTTCGTTGCAGTTAACCTGCATCATAGCAATACGGTCTCCTCCAGAGACACCCATTTCCGCAAGAACGTTTGAAAGACGGTGTACACGGTCCGACAAGCGAGCGTAAGTGATTCTTTTCCCATCAAACACAATAGCTGTTCTGTCGGGAGCTATTAGTGTTGTGATATTGAGAAACTCTGAAGTGTTCATATTCGAATAAAACTCTCCTAATAAAATCCATCGTGTAATTTATCACCAACCAACCTTAGCCGCTATATCAAATACGAATATATAGGAATATACAATTAATATATGCTTCAAGGACAAGTATATCGAAGGTAATTCGTATGAAATGGATTTAGTGAAATTAGTCACCCAATTCGTTAGTGTTGGATAATAAGTTCGTACTGAGGATTCAATTACAGAACTACTACAAATGTGCTAGAAATCACCGGATTTGTACAAGATTGGATTGCTGCGATGCCTACGCATCGTTGACAGCTAGTAGTTACCGTTTGCTAACATATCTACAGGAAAGCTTCAGTTAATAGGGGGACTTCAATTTGGTAACCGACGAATCACAGAAACTCTTGACTGCTGTTGGAGCGTATACCGAAGGTCTGAAGGATAAGGACAAGACGGTGCCGGCAGTGAGAGAAATCAACCGGTTTGTCAAGCACTTCAGGGGGGAAACAGATTTTTCATCTATCACTCCCTCTCAAATTGGCACCTATGCGGAAGAAGCCTGTAAAAACGGGTCCTCTACTGAAGCGATTGAAGGATTGCAGGCTGTTAGGAAATTTCTAACCTTCGCATTCAAGGAGAACCGAACCACAGTCAATCTTGCCACCCACTTTCGGATCCGAAAATCAAAAATATCGTCCTCATCTAAAATTGAGGATGGTTCGGCTTACGGTAGTGGACAAGAGATGACCCCAGACGGTTATGAACAACTAGTCTCTGAAAAAGACTCTCTTGAATCCAACAGGGTTCGTATTAGTGAAACTATCCACACGGCCGCTTCTGATGGTGACGTAAGAGAAAATGCCCCTCTGGAAGCAGCTAGGGAGCAGCAGGGAAGGGAAGAATCCCGAATTAAAGAAATAGATTCTATGCTTAGGACGGCGATAATCGTAGACGCCAGTGGGCGAGGGACAGAGAAAGTGCGAATTGGTACCACGATACAGATAGAAAATCTAGAGAGAAAGAAGAAATTTAGATACACCCTTGTGAGTCCTTCAGAAGCAAATCCACTAGAGGGTAAGATCTCAGACGCATCTCCTCTAGGCAAAGCATTCATTGGTAAAAGGGTTGGTCAGCGAGCATCTGCAGAAACACCAAAGGGGACCAGCAACTTCAAGATTCTTAACATTTCGTGAGCATCGTCCACTTAGATGCCTAATTTTCGACGTTTCGTATGACACAAGAAGTTTGCGTGTATGCTTCTTCGCTTCAGTGAACTCAGCAAACCCACCTACAAAGATAAATCTCAAACCAGCTGCTTTTCTAGATTTATCCGACTTACCTGGTTTTCCGCATGATAGCAAGTAGCGGATTTTGTTATTATGCGACCCTTAAAATTTCATTAGGGTTTCTGTATTACTTTGGCGGAGCAACATGACGGTTGTAGTAAGCGAAGCGGACACACATCAACTTGTAGACGAACTTAGAAAACATGTAGAAGGTGAAGTACGTTTTGACAAGATGTCTCGGGCTCTATGGTCAACAGACGCCAGCATATACAAGATAGATCCTGTAGGAATCGTTCTTCCCAAGTCACAAAATGATGTTATCGCCGTGTTGGAAACGGCAAGGTCTTATGGTGTTTCAGTTCTACCTCGGGGTGGCGGTACAAGCCTAGCAGGACAAACCGTTGGTGAATCAATCATCATAGATTTCTCTCGCTATATGAGGAACGTAAAGGAGATTAATAACGAAGAAGGCTGGGTAAGAACCCAACCAGGCATAATACTGGATGAACTGAACGCTACTCTTGCACCTCACGGAGTGTGCTTCGCCCCCGACCCGAGCACTAGCAATAGAGGAAATGTCGGTGGTGCACTCGGAAATAATTCTTGCGGGGCTCACTCGATAATGTGGGGGAAAACTGTGGACAACGTTTATGAATTAGATGTTGTCCTATCAAATGGCAACACAGCGTCTTTCGGGCAATTGTCCGGTAGTTCTCTCGAATCAAAAATGCGTATAGAAGGTTTGGAAGGTTCTATTTATCGAGATTTGTTCGACATCAGTGAAAATAACCGGGACGAAGTCCTGGCTAGATATCCCAAGATACAAAGACGGGTCTCAGGATACAACCTTGACGAATTCGTAGGTGACCGCAATTTCAATATGGCCAGATTCGTAGTCGGGTCAGAGGGAACCCTTATCACTGTTACTGAAGCCAAATTAAAATTAGTATCTCTCCCCAAAGTGAAAGGTTTAGCAGTTCTTCACTGCATGGAACTAATAGAATCTATGGAAGCCACCGTAGCAGTTCTAGAACTCGAACCGGCGGCCGTAGAGCTAATTGGAAGTATGATAATTCGCCAAGCTCAATCGAATTTGGCGTACTCCAGAATCACCGATTTCATAGAAGGACAACCGGAAGCCCTGCTTGTAATAGAGTTGTCCGCAGATACCCAAGCCGAATTAGCTGCCAAGTTCGATCAACTTCAGCAAAGAGTAGATAGAGGAGGGTGGGGATACGCTCTGGTAAGAATGACTGATCCCGTGGAGCAGCAGAAAGTTTGGGATGTCCGAAAGGCGGGCCTTGGGCTCATGATGAATGTACCTGGTGAGGCCAAACCTCTACCGTTCGTAGAAGATACCGCTGTGTCTCCCGAAGTTTTGCCTGAATTCGTAAGACGCTTTGATACTATCGTCAGAAAACACGGTACAGAAGCGGGGTATTATGGGCACGCAAGCGTAGGTTGTTTGCACATCCGGCCACTTATTAACCTTAAGAACCAACAAGGTGTCGACCGCATGGTCGCTATATCTGATGAGATTAGCGACCTAGTTCTCGAGTTTGGCGGCTCACTTAGCGGTGAACATGGTGATGGATTGGTCCGAAGCGGCTATAACGAGAAAATGTTTGGTAGCCAGATATATCAAGCGTTTCGGGACGTAAAAAAAGCCTTTGACCCAGATGGGATTATGAATCCAGGCAAGATCGTTGACCCGCCTCCTATGACTGATAACCTTCGATATGGCCCTACCTATAGCACTATTAAAACAGAGACCGGTTTTTCGTTTAATGAAGAGGGTAGTTTCGCGAACGCGATCGAGATGTGTAACGGCCAAGGTGCCTGTAGAAAAATAGATGGCGGAACAATGTGTCCTTCCTATATGGTCACCAGGGATGAGGAACACTCCACAAGAGGTAGAGCCAATGCGTTAAGGGCAGCAATGTCAGGGGCCCTTCCTCCGGAAACTTTAGAGGATCAACGTCTCTATGAGGTAATGGATCTCTGTTTGGAATGCAAAGGGTGCAAAGCTGAATGTCCTTCCAACGTGGATATGGCAAAACTCAAATATGAATTCCTGAACCAATACCACAAATCAAATGGTTACAAATTAAAGAATCGATTTTTCGGAAAAATTTCCTCTCTTAGCAAATTAGGGTCCTTTTTCTCGCCGATCACAAACTGGATGATGAGTACCTCATTATCGAGAGAGGTCTTGGAGTCAATCATAGGAATAGACAAACGGAGATCCCTTCCTCATTTTACGTCACAAAGTTTTGAACACTGGTTTAGAGCTAGAAAATGGTCTTCGACGACTAAAGCGGTCAACGGTCAAGTCGTGCTCTTCCCAGATACAACCACAAATTACAATCACCCTGAACTAGGTATTGCTGCGGTCGAGGTGATAGAAAAACTTGGATATGAAGTAGTGATCCCTGAAATACGCTGCTGTGGAAGACCCATGTTATCGAACGGAATGATGGATGAAGCAAAAACGAATGTAGATTTCAACATTAACGCTATCTATCCGTATATTGAAAATGGAGCTAAACTCATAGGTATCGAGCCCAGTTGCGTTCTAGGATTCGTGGGGGATTTTGAGGACCTTTCAAGCATGCCGGATAAGGCTCGTAAGATTTCTGAGAATACAATGTTAATTGAACAGTTCTTCATGTATGCGGTTGAAACCAATGGGGATGTCAAATTCACGAATCCTCCAGATGGAAAAAGGGCTTTATTCCACGGACACTGTCATCAGAAATCCCTTCTTGGTACCTCCACAGCAATGGAAGTACTCAGGAGAATTCCAGGACTTGAATCAGTCGAGATAAAATCGGGATGTTGCGGAATGGCTGGGTCATTTGGGTTTTATAGAGAGCATTATGAAATTTCTATGGAAATAGGAGAGCTCACTCTTTTCCCAGCTATAAGGAAAGAGGAAGAAGACGTAATCATCATCTCTGAAGGCGTTTCCTGCAGGCAGCAAATACAGCAAGGAACTAGAAAAGATTCCCGCCATTTAGTAGAAGTCTTGGCAGAATACTTGTAACGTTTACTATACGGGACCTTGACCGGGAATTAACCTATCGATATTGATTGCTTTATTCTCCCTAGTAGCCCGAACTCTCAAATTCTCTCCAACCATCAGGATATCAAACGTATGCCGATCAACCTCTATTCTTTCAGATGAAAGGTAGAGGACCAAGGTCTTTTCATCTTGAAGAACTTCCTTACCCTCAAGTAATCCCTCTACATATCTATAAGGCGGGCAGGCATCGATAATCACCCGAGCTATATTTTCAACAACCCGAAACGGGTACGAAAAGATTCGAAATATATTCATCAAACTTCCGATTAAAGATACTCCATCTATCAAATAAGTTGAGATAGCTGATATGTTAGATTAAATCTACTACCATTTAACAAACCTTAAACCTGAACATAGCAAAAAGCCAAATCGACTACTATTTTGTATTTGCAGAGAATCCAGTTACCGACATAAGATTCTCTTATATGAACTCTTACGGTTTTAGAAGATCTGGAGATAATTTATGAGAGTTGGATTCATTGGAATAGGTTTGATGGGGCGCCATATGGCTCGCCATATCCTTGACGGTGGCAACGATTTAACCGTTTACGACATCGACAAGACTGCAGCTGCGGAGTTACTTGATAAAGGTGCAAATTGGGCTTCTAGTCCTGCAGATGCGGCACGAAACAGTGAAGTGGTTTTCACTTCTTTACCTCGACCTCAAGATGTAGCAGATGTAGTTCTTGGAGAGGGCGGTGTATTGTCAGGTGCTAGTGAGGGAACAACTTTTTTCGATTTAGGCACAACTGACCCAGATACTATTCAACGTATTTCCGATGCATCGTTAGATCTAGGAATAACTGTGTTAGACGCGCCTGTAAGTGGAGGAACAATAGGAGCTGAAAAGGGAACCCTTTGTATTATGGTCGGTGGTGATCAACTACTTTATGACCGATATAAACCAGTATTGGATTTAATGGGTAATCAAGTAGTCTATTGTGGGAACTTAGGGTCGGGTGCAATCTGTAAAATCGTAAACAATCTCATAGGAATGACGCTCGGAGTGGTACTTTCCGAAGCCTTCAGTATTGGAGTGAAAGCTGGTGTTGATCCTATGACCCTCTACGAAGCTATTTCAATGAGTTCTGGAGAGACCAGACAAATGCATACTTTCCCCAACACCCTTTTCGAAGGCAACTTCAAACCTGGATTCAAGCTCGATCTTGGTGCGAAGGACGTAGGCCTAGCTACAGATATGGGCCGTGCACTTAAAGTTCCAATGGAAATTTCAAACTTGGTTCAACAAAAGTATGTGGAGGCTCAAAACAGAGGCTGGGGAGCCGACTCCTCTATTTCCATAGCTCGCCTACAGGAAGAGCGTGCCGGAATTGAGATCCGCCAGAATGGTTCCTAACAACTGAATATCGAACATTGACCGTACTCCCCTAATGATCCAAGAAAGCACTCTTGTAAATGGACTCCGCATAATCACTGATTTCATGCCCCATACGCGATCTACCTCTATTAGTCTCGGTGTTCAAGTTGGTTCGAGAAACGAACAAGACAATATTGCTGGTGTAGCGCATTTTATAGAGCACCTTTTGTTCAAAGGTACAAAAGACATGCCCGATCCCCTTCAAATAAGTGAAACTATTGAGAAAACGGGCGGGACATTGAATGCTGCTACCGAACATGAATCCACCATCTATTGGTGCAAAATAGTGTCCGATTTCACAAACCAAAGTTTGAAACTCCTCTTTGACATGCTTCAAAATTCTCTTTTTAACCCTAAATCTATTGAACTTGAACGACATGTGATCATCGAGGAGTTGAATGGAGTAAATGACGATCCGAGCTCCAGAACCGAAGCTATTTTAGATGAGCTCATGTGGCCGTGTACTGCCCTTGGTAGAGATATTGCGGGGACCAAGGAGACTGTCACCTCCATATCCAGGGAAGAAATCTTGAATTTCCTGTCAACGCACTATGTAGGTTCAAATATTGTTCTGAGCGTAGCTGGCCAGCTAAAACATGATCAAGTCGTAGATGCGGCACAACAATATTCAGCCAATATGAGTACAGGTGAGAAAATAAAAATCCCTGAAATCGTCTCAACACAATCGTCGCGGCAGTTTCGGAGTGAATATCGGGATACTGAACAAATACATATGTCCATGGGGTTTCCAGGAGTGAGTAGAAGAGATCCAGACAGGTACGCGGTAGACCTTCTATGTACAATCCTCGGTGAAGGCATGAGCAGCCGCCTTTTCAATGAGATAAGAGAGAAACGGGGACTTGCTTATGATATTGGAAGTGGCGTTTTACATTTTAATGATATTGGCTCAATACAGGTTTTTGCTGGGCTACACAAGAACAAATATGAAGAAGCTATAGATGTCATCGTTTCCGAACTAGACCGTTGTAAATATGACGTAGCTGAAAGCGAACTCAACAAAGTCAAATCGCTCATATCAGGCAGACTTAAACTTAGATTGGAAGACACCCGTTTTATCTCAGGATGGAATTTATCACAAGAATTGTCCAGCTCAGAAATAAGAAGCCCAGAAGAAGTATTGCGTAACATTGAAGCTGTCACTGTTTCCGACGTAACGAAAGTCGCACGAAAATACATGACATATGATCGAATGAATATATCTGTTGTGGGGCCTGTAGGGGAAACCAGCCTGGTCTAACCTGCTAGTGAAGGAATGCTTTGTTTCCTTGACACTACGAACGGCTGATTGCTACTATTTTTCTCTATTGTAAAGCGGGATCCTTAGATTCTCCCAGTTGTGATACAAAGTACCCATCTACCTTAGGAGCAGAGCATTGACACATGTAAAGTGCCTGCGGTGCCGCGAATGTAAAAGCGAGTACCCCATAGAGCCATTAAATGCATGTGAGTTCTGTTTCGGCCCTTTGGAGGTGGCATACGATTACGAGGCTATATCAAAGACAGTTAGCCGAAAAAGTATTGAGTCCGGTCCAGACACAATGTGGAGATATCACGATTTTCTCCCCGTTGAAAAAGAGTCGGCAGTAGACATATCCACAGGATTCACCCCCCTCATACATGCTAAAAATCTGGGTCATCAGTTGGGACTCAATCACCTCTACATAAAAAACGACAGTGTAAATCCCACTTTTTCTTTTAAAGACAGGCCTGTTTCAGTTACAACTACAAAGGCTCTCGAATTTGAGTTTGATGTACTGGCATGCGTATCCACTGGAAACCTCATGGGTTCCGTAGCAGCACATGGAGCCAAGGCTGGAATGAAAACTATGGTGTTTTACCCAGCATATCTTGAGCAGGGAAAAATTCTAGGTGCTGCGGTATATGGCCCTACCATGGTTGCAGTAGACGGTACATACGATCAGGCAAACAGGTTTTGTAGTGAACTCGCGGATAATCATCGTTGGGCTTTTGTGAATATAAATATGAGACCCTATTACGCTGAAGGAAGTAAGACACTCGGATATGAAGTGGCTGAGCAATTGGGATGGAAAGCCCCAGACCACTGCGTAGTTCCGGGTGCCTCAGGAGAACTTCATACCAAGATATGGAAGGGTTTGCAAGAATTCGAAGACGCGGGATTAATTGGAAAGGCCAAGACCAGAATGCACTTAGCACAGCCGGAAGGGTGTTCTCCCATAGTTCAAGCATTCGAACAAGGCAGTAATCAGGTTGTCCCCGTAAGGCCTGAAACAATAGCCAAGTCGCTAGCTATAGGAAACCCTGCGGCCGGTCCGTATTCTCTGGAAGTTCTAAGAGATACGAATGGAACGGGCGTCGCTGCAATAGAAAACACGATTATTGACGGCATAAGGCTACTAGCAGAAACAGAGGGAATATTCACGGAAACTGCAGGCGGTGTTGTAATAGCTTGCTTGAAGAGATTAGTAGAGCAAGGCAAAATCGGAAAAGAGGAAGTGACTGTTGCTTACATCACGGGAAATGGCCTCAAAACAATGGAGGCAATGGGGGATTTTGTGGAACCGGTAGAAACCACTCCTGATTACGAAACCTTCCACACTGCGCTAGCAGCTTCGCAATGGAGGTCGTGAATGGCTACTAAGAGAGTTAGATTTACCTTCCCGCAAGGCTTGATCAAACAGCCCGTTATATATCAGCTAGGACAAGATTTTGAGGTCGTTACAAATATCCGGCGAGCTGATGTCAGGGACGATATGGGCTGGGTAGTGTTAGAGTTGGAAGGAGAAGATGAAGTCATAGATGATGGTCTTAAATGGGTAACCAGTACTGGAGTGAGAGTAGATCCGGTGGGCGGTGACATCATAGAAGGTTAAATTTCGCCAGTCGGTTAAATACGGGTTCAGAATGGAGGATTATCGGTCAATGAGTGCAACAGTAAGAATACCAACTCCACTTAGGAAGGTGACGAATGGGGAGGATAAGGCCTCTGTCGATGCTGGAACAATGGATGATATAGTCGAGTCGCTCGAACAGCAGTATCCAGGTATAAAAGATAGAATTTGCGATACGGAGGGTGCTCTCCGAAGTTTTGTAAATGTCTATATAAACGGTGAAGATATCAGATTCATTGACGGAATGAGCAGCACTGTAAACTCAGGGGACGAAGTAAGCATAGTACCCGCTGTTGCAGGAGGGAAATAGCTTTAACGCAATGAGGAGCCTGAATTTTCTTTCTTAAGTGCGATCAGAGCTTTCCCATTTTTCCTTCTGCTGTGCCCTAACTGATTCGTTGGAAATTTTGTATCTGCTCCAAAAACGTTTTCGGTATTTTTCAAATTCGCCTTTGAGAATTGATCTGCGAATCTCAACCATAAGCTTGAATACAAAGCTAAGATTATGTATGGAGGCTAACCGGTAAGCGAGATATTCCCTAGCTCTAAAGAGGTGATTTAGGTAGGCAACTGAGAAACGCTCACAGCAATAACAGTTGCATCCACTGTCAATCGGTCCATCAAGATTCTTGAACTTAGCTGCTGTTATATTTATTCTTCCATCCCTCGTGTATAATGCGCCGTTTCTTGCGACTCTTGTGGGTAACACACAATCAAACAAATCGATCCCTCTAGCAACACACTCCACAATGTCTTCTGGCGCCCCGACACCCATGAGATATCTAGGTTTTTTTTCTGGAAGTAACCCAGCTGTCAAACCTGCTATTTCATACATTTTCGATTTTGACTCGCCTACGCTCAGCCCTCCTATGGAATAACCTGGCATGTCAAGATTATTCATAAACTCCACTGATTGCCGGCGTAGATCCTTAAAAAGTCCTCCTTGAACGATGCCGAACAGTACCTGACTCGTATTAGTCCTTGACCTAATACATCGTTCCATCCATCTGTTTGTTCTCAAGATACCTTCACTCACTAATTTTTCATTCGCGTCATGAGGTAAGCAGACGTCAAGAGGCATGATTATGTCCGAACGTAGTTTCTCCTGAACATCTATGATGGATTCTGGGGTAATCACATGTGTACTTCCGTCAATATGTGATCGGAACGTTATTCCATGTTCCTCTATTTCTCTGAGGTGTTTAAGGCTAAATCCCTGAAATCCTCCACTGTCGGTGAGAATAGGACCATTCCAGCCCATGAATCTATGAAGGCCTCCTAATTCAGAAATAATCTCAACACCGGGTCGCAGGTATAGATGGTAAGCGTTGCCGAGAACTAAACCTGCACCGACACTTTCTAAATCGTCCGGGCCAAGCGCCTTAACCGAACCCTGAGTGGCTACCGGCATAAAGAGTGGGGTATCGACACATCCTCTGGGTGTTACTAACCTTCCAGCCCTTGCTTCCCCATCAACGTTTTCTAGCCAAAAAGATATAGTATCTTCCCTGTTTTTCATATCAATGTACAAGTGTGAAAGAGAATGTTTGCGGCCACAAGCCTTGTATTATTAGCTGTATACCCATTACGAGAACGATCAATAAGAGGATTCTTAATATCCAAATACCCTTTATTATTTCCATAAGTCTCGCCCCTATCTGACCTCCAATTATTAGGCCTATTCCTGACCAAACGAAAGTTGGATACCAGTCAACGTTTCCGAGGTAGGCGTGAATCCCCGCTCCTATCGTTGAATAGATAGAAAGTGCGAATATAGAAGTCGCGACAGCAACTTGGACAGGAAATCCGAAAACGGATACAAGTACAGGGGTTCTCAAGAATCCCCCACCTGTTCCAAAAAAGCTCGAAATAAATCCTAGGACTATGTTAAAAGCCGTTCCCAGTGATTCATTAAATTCAAAGACAAATATTCGCCCCTTTGTTGCAACTATTCTCCTTTTTGTCATAGTAAACTGAAGCCAATCAGGCATCGAGTTGAATGCAGAGGGCTTTGATAGTTTGAAATCTTCAAATGCCTCTGAGCTCTCTCGTTCTCTGCTCTCAGGCTTCAATCCGATAAGGATAGCCAAGCCTAGCAACAGTATTCCAAAGAGTATCTTAAATAATCCTGCTGGAGCGTAATCTAATGCCAGTGGTGCTAATATGGAGCCCGGTACGGCAGCTAAAGCAAAAAACAAGCCACTCCGTAAGTCAATAAATCCCGTTCGTTTGTACGCTAAAGTTCCAGATATACTGTTAACGGATACAAGAGCTAAAGACGTGCCAGCCGCTATGGTTGGGTCCACTCCAAGGAAAATCATAAGAGAAGGGGCGAGAATTACCCCTCCACCTGCGCCTACCAATATTCCATAAATTCCTGTACCGATACCAAGCACAAGATACGGTACTATCCCTTGGAATACTTCCAACTAACAGGCATCGCTAAGGTTAATATGTTCG
>Ga0187827_10001733_pt1 | contig 31264 bp, 23 predicted proteins | sample ETNtaG_39_FD_167969 | JGI IMG/M metagenome (GOLD analysis project Ga0187827, IMG submission 167969) | Marine microbial and viral communities from oxygen minimum zone, Eastern Pacific Ocean - ETNP2014_SV_150_PacBio MetaG (Illumina Assembly) | ecosystem: Environmental > Aquatic > Marine > Hypoxic...
TCTGGAGCGTCCATTACAAGGGTTTGGGTTTGGGACAGAAGATCAACTATTTGCTTATCATGGTGTTGATGAAACAAGCTATATTAGAACTGGCGCATATGTTCACAGTTCTTATCTCGGGCTAGTACTGCAGGTAGGGTTAGTTGGCGCCTTACTTTTCTATGTACCCCTTGGTATCTTGCTATTTAAGGAGATACACGTTTCGTTTGGTGCTCAACACGACCCTTTGCGTACTTCTCTGCTAGCAGTTGCATTAACTTGTATGGTTGCTGCAATCGCTTCTAGTGATCTATATGCGATGGGTAATGTTAAGGCATTTCCTTTTTGGATTAGCATTATGTTGTTGGTTAGGTATAGTTATGATTCAAATGCTCCTAAAAAGTAATGTTTTCGAGTAACAGAATGTTGGGTAAGATAACTGATGGTATCAGATCATAGAGTTCATAATACAGCATTAGTTCGCTGGATTGTATTGGCAATATTATTTATCGGTTTTGCGCTTAGGATAGCTGTAGCACTATACAGTAGTTCTGATGCAATGGGAGCTAATCTCAGAGGAGATTTGTTGCATCATCAAGTTGCGCACAATTTAACGTTAGGACACGGATTTGTTCTGGAAGTTGGAGTTCCATACTCATTTAATCCACCTGGATATTCTTTTTTTCTGGCTTGCTCATATATATTGTTCGGACAACACTGGTTTGCCGTAGCTTTTAGTCAGGCAGCTATAAGTATTCTGTCAGCAGGATTAGTTTATCTTACTGCAAAAAAATTGTTCAACAGAGAAGCCGGCATGTTTGCAGCTGCATTGTCATCATTTTATCCTTATACGGTCTATCACTCTAGTCGTGTAATGGATACCACGTTATTTACATTTATACTGCTTATGGTTATTTGTTTTTTTGTCCATGTTTGGCAAAATGGTGATTGGAAGATATGGCTATTGTTGGGAATATTACTAGGTTTAGGATGTCTTGTTCGTACTACTATGTTAGCTGTTTTTATATCTATTGCTGTTTGGTTAATCATCGTACTAGGTTGGAAGCGAGGTGCTGTAGCTCTAACAATATGTTCTTTGGGTGTTATGTCAGTTGTTTTGCCATGGACATTTAGAAATTTTGTTGCGGAAGGTGAACTTATATTTATCTCTTCTAAAGGCATGGCGAATACTTATATGGGCAACAATCAGTTGACTATGGAATATATTGACCAAGGCATAAGCTTGGACAAGCTCTGGCAAGATGAGCGTTTTAAGTTGCCTCCAAAAGGCTTAAGTTCTGTCGATGAAAGACAATGGTTTTTCTCTCAGGCCGTAGATTTTTTCAACAAAAATACCAATGATCATTACAGGTTATTGTACAGAAAGTTAATATTTTTCTGGAGTCCAAATATCAATCCCAGTATTGAATATTCGGGTGGGTCTAATATCTGGTCGGAAGAATCAGGAGCACTATTCGGTTTTTCGTTCAGGTATATTCGAGATATTGCTTATACGGTGAGTTATGTCATTCTGGTTGTACTATCGGTCTTGGGATTTGCTAATTCAATAAGTACTAGGCATGAAGCTTGGCTAGTGTTGCTCATATTGTTGGTGTACACGCTAATTAACGTTCTTGTTTGGACCAGTACTCGATTGCGCATTCCATTGGATTCTTTGCTGTCGATATTTGCGGGTTTCGGTTTATTGCGTGCTTTATATTGGAGACGAGTAAGTGAATATTCTCTTCGTGACTCAATATGATTTAGCTAATCCGGATTCTGGCGGACCAGTATTTAAGGTGCGTTATCTTAGTAATTATCTGGCTAATCTTGGTCATAACGTGAAAGTTGTGACTGTCGATGATGGAAAGGATAAGATCCACGACTTGAAGGAGTTGCGAGATGGTTTACATAATCGCGTTAGTACCATTAGACTAAAAACGCTTTGGAGATATAGAGCTGTTACTCTTAATCCAAGCATTCTTTCTGTAGCACAACGTCAAGTTCCTCTGGCAGACATTATCCATATTTTCGGATTTTATGACTTATTGAGTCCATTTGTCGTAGGTTTGGCTAGAACACATAATATACCTTACATCATCGAACCAATAGGTATGTTTACTCCAATTGTGCGAAGTTTGCTGAAAAAAAACATTTACCATAGATTGTTAGGGCGACGGTTGGCGTCAGAAGCCGAATGTATTATTGCAACTTCTGTACAAGAGAAAAAAGAGCTGGTGAGTCACGGATTGGAATCACAGCGTATTGTGATCCGACGCAACGGAATAGATTTATCTGAGTTTTCTAATCTGCCTGAGTATGGTCAAATGCGTAGTAGATTTGGTATTGATACTGACGAACGTATATTACTTTATCTAAGTCGATTGTCTCCTAAGAAAAACCCTGAAATGCTAATACGGGCATTTGCAAACTTAGACTTGCCAAAAACTAAGCTTGTGTTGGCAGGCCCAAACGAATCGGGATATTTAGAAAAATTACAGAGCATTAGGTCAGAATTAGGGCTCGAAAGCGATGTTATTTTTGTTGGTCCGCTTTTTGGCAATGAAAAAATATCGGCATTGGTCGATGCTGATATTTTTGTGCTTCCTTCGACTAATGAGAACTTTGGGAATGTCATAGCAGAATCGGTTGCTGCCGGCACACCTGTAGTCATTACTAACAAGTGTGGCATTGCTCCCTACATAAAGGATAGGGTGGGTTTGGTTGTATCACCTGAGCAGCACGAATTGCAGCAAGCAATTATTACACTGTTATCTGATACTCCTCTTTATAAAAAGTTTGAACTTGCATGTAGCGATGTTGCTAAAGAATTTTCATGGGATCAACCAGCGGCTAGCATGGAAAAATTATATAAAAAAGTACTTACAAGCAATCTAGTATAGTTAATATGAGCAACAAACAGCAAAATTCATATGCGGTATTAATCTTAACTTGTGCGGCAATTTCAATATTGTTTGGAGACAGTAAAAAAATCCAGAAAAATTACTATAATGTCTTTTTTTGAACATAGTAGCGTAGATTCATCTATAAAACGTTTGATAACATCTATACATTGGCCTCTGTTTGTTTTGATTGGGATTGGGATAATCGGACATAGTATGTTTTTGTCGGCTCCATTTGTCAATTTGGAGTATGTTTACCACCAAAGTGCTGAACTAATTACTAGCGGTCATGGATTGAAGACTTCTTTGTTACATCTCTTTGAAGGGTTTAACAATCCATTAGGAAATACTCTTGTCATGGCAGGTGTACAAGGCGTTGTAGGTGCCACGGAATGGTCATCGCGATTACCATCTCTGGTCTCATGGCTGATTTGTGTTTCGGTGGTCTATTTAATTGGTTGTAGATGGTGGTCGTTGTCGGTAGGTGGGTTGGCAGCAGCAATTATTGGATTTAGCCCATTGTTTTGGGTTTATGGTGGGATTGCTTATCCAGATGTACCATTCACAGCACTTATAACTATTACTATGTTTGTTGCTGGTTTTGCTACATACAGGAACAGATTGGGATGGCATTTGTTGGCTGCTTTATTGCTCGGCTTGTCCACTTTATTTAGATACAATGGGATTCTATTTTTCCCAGCTATCGCTATTTATGTTGCACTACAAATGTACATAACTCACAGCATTAATGATATTGCTAATTGGAAGAATGCTACTCTAAAAGTCTGGTTGGTTTACATGGTTGTTTGTGGAGCTATCTTGATACCTTATTTGCTTTGGACTAAACAGGTGGTGGGCATATTGTTTAGACCAGGTTTTGTTCTCGTTGCGCCGACCGATATAATATTTCATGTGGCAGCCAGTGTACCTAGGCTGGGTGGTTATCTGATTTGGTTGGGTGCACTTGTGTTACCTTTCACCTTTTTGACGTTCGAACATATTAGATTGCGAATAAAACGCCCCAGTTTGTTCCTCGGTGCTGCTATATTGATACCCTTAAATGTAGCAATAATAGCTGCTGTACATTATTTGGAAATTACATCAGGCGAACTTTTTGGGGAAATGTGGTTTGGTTGGTTGGAAAGATTGCTCCCCACTTTCATTATTGTGATAATGAGATTTGTCTTTCTGACTGCTAGCGAAGTTGTAGTGGTTGGCTTATTTATTTGGGGGAGACAAAAGGTATGGCCAAATGCATTCATGGTGCTGTGGTTGTTAGTACCGTTGTTGATCCATTCATTTTATAGGATGAGTCAGCGTTATGTTATGTTCTTCTTACCGCCCTTAGCTGTGTATATGGCTTGGCTTGTTGTAAAATCTGTAACATTAAGCAAGCATAGAACAATAGCTATTGCTCTGTGTATTGTTTATATGGTAACCTACCCTAGTATAGGGTTATTTACTAGTGCTTATTACAGTGCTGAGGGACATGCATCAGCTGATATAGCAGAATATGTTAATGAGAATAAGATTAATATAGCCGCAAGCAGACATAATCCCGTCCTTACAAATTCGTTCTATCTGATTGACGAATCGCGCTTTCCTGAATCTGATTCATCAATTAACCACAAAGTTGCGGCATTGGGACGATATGAGGACATAGAAAATGCTATTTATGTGCGAGAGGTTAGAGTGATGGGTCTATTGATTAAACGTTATGTGGTCTTGCCACTGTCTTAGGAGCTAAAAGCTTAATGTATATACTGGGTCTAAATGCATATCATGGAGGCGCATCAGCATGTCTTATCAAAGATGGTGAGTTGATTGCGGCTGCCGAAGAAGAACGTTTTGAGAGAGTCAAGTATTGGGCTGGATTTCCAGTGCATGCCATAAAATATTGTCTGAGCGAAGCTGGCATATCTGTGAATGATGTGGAACACATCGGTATATCTCGTGATCCAAACGCAAATATAGTTAGGAAAGCAAGGTATGCAATACAGAGGGGTCCTTCACCTCAATTACTTCTTGACCGCTTAAGAAATCGACAGGTCGTTGGTAATATATCCAGTGTATTATGTGACAATTTGAATATTAATCGACGTGATCTTAAAGCTAGTTTTCACAACGTGGAACATCATCGCGCCCATATGGCAAGTACATTTTTTGTGTCACCCTATGAAAATGCAGCGGTGTTGTCAATTGATGGCATGGGCGATTTTACTAGCACAATGTGGGGTACTGGCAGTGGCAACAAGTTTAATGTTAGTGGTGCGATTCATTTCCCCCATTCAATTGGCATATTATATACAGCGGTATCACAATGGTTGGGTTTTAGTCAATATGGTGATGAGGGGAAAGTAATGGGATTAGCTCCTTATGGAGAGCCGCATTATGTAGATAAATTGCGACGCATATTGCGAGTGCAGTCTGACAACACCTTTGAAGTTGACCAAACTTTTTTGAGGTACCAGGCTGAAGGTGGCACCATGAGTTGGACAGGTGGAAAGCCAAAGATAGGACGGCTTTACTCTGACAAATTTGTGAGGTTATTCGGAGAAGGTCGTCAACCAAATGAAACTTTAACATCTTATCATCAGGATGTAGCTTCTTCACTACAAGTTATTACTGAGGAAGCAGAATTTGCACTGCTTGCTAAGCTTTCTAAAGAAACAGGGTGTGATAATCTGTGTATGGCAGGAGGCGTAGCTTTAAACAGCGTATTTAATGGTAAGGTGCTGCCCAATACTGATTTTACTGAAATATTTATACAACCTGCTGCTAGTGATGCCGGTACTGCACTTGGCGTTTGTTATTACATATATCATCAGATCTTGGATTTTCCTCGTACTTACAACATGTCTAATGCGTTTACAGGTCCTCAATTCTCTAACGGAGATGTGGAATTTGCCTTAAGGAGACATAGTTTGGAATTTTCCACATTGGATGTTCCTGTATTGGCAAAAGAGACTGCACGGTTGATTGCAAAAGGTAATGTGATTGGATGGTTTCAAGGGCGGATGGAGTGGGGTCCTCGGGCATTAGGAAATCGTAGTATCATAGCAGATCCTCGTCATTCAAGTACACAGGATTTGCTTAACTCTCGCATAAAAAACCGTGAGAGTTTCAGGCCTTTTGCACCAGCTGTGCTTGAGGAATATATGGGTGATTACTTTGATCAATCATATCCTGACCCCTTCATGTTGAAAGTTTATGGAGTGTTGCCAGAAAAACGCGAAATTATTCCAGCTGTCACTCATGTAGATGGGTCTGGTAGACTACAAACTGTGACAAGAGATATATCCTTACCCTACTATGAATTGATTAACGCGTTTTATGAACATACAGGTGTGCCCGTTGTTCTGAACACAAGCTTCAACGAAAATGAGCCTATTGTATGTACACCTGAGGAAGCGATTGCCTGTTTTATGCGTACTAAGATGGATGTACTGGTGATTGGCAACTACATAGTGAAAAAATGAAAGTCTTAATCACAGGAAGTTCAGGTTTTATTGGGTGTCATCTGGTTCGTGGCATTATAGAGCGCGGTCACTTGGTGTTGGGTATCGATGTTAATGTGCCTGTATCAAGACCAGAAGGCTTTACTTTTCAAGAATGCGACATATTGGATGCCGAGAAGTTGAAAGCAATATTTCTGGAATTTGAACCGACTCACGTTATGCATCTGGCAGCACGAACAGATTTGGATGAGAAAGCTGATTTGCTGATTGATTATGATGCTAATGTCGCCGGTGTTGAGAATATAGCTGCTGCTGTTCAATCTACTGATAGTGTAATCCGTTGTATTTATACTTCCACGCAGTTGGTGTGTAGACCAGATTACATACCTCAAAACAATAAGGATTGGCAGCCACATACAAAGTATGGGGAAAGCAAAGTGCTAGGCGAACAGATTGTTTATAAAAACAATGGTGGTGGCAAATCGTGGTGTATTGTACGTCCCACTACAGTTTGGGGACCTGGTATGAATAAACACTACCAAAACTTTATATCTCTAGTGGAGAAAGGTCGATACTTTCATGTGGGACGTAAACTTCTACTAAAATCATATGGGTATGTTGGCAATTTAGTGCATCAGTACATACAGTTGTTGGAGGTTCCTGAAGCCAACATGCATGGCAAAATGCTTTATCTAGCTGACTATGATCCAATATCGTTACGGCGCTGGGTAGATATGCTTAGTGGCGAACTAGGGTCTGGGTCGATTATGACTATACCTACAATACTAGCTAGATTCGGGGCATATACAGGGGATATAGTGAACTTGTTAGGTTATGAGGACTTTCCGTTTAATTCTTTTCGTCTAAATAATGTGCTCACTGAGTATCAGGTTGACACAGCTGATACTGAGGAAATTTGCGGTGCAGTGCCTTACACCATGGAGGATGGAGTCCGCGAAACAGTTGACTGGTACAAACAAATCAATAATGATTAGCATGTTATATTTGTAATGCACTACTTTTGATGAGAAGCAAATATTACTTGTAACGAGTAAACCGAAAATGTATAGTTGTTATCATTACAATAGTTGAGGTCAAAAATGAACTTGAATGGAAAAAGAATTTTGGTAACAGGTGGTGCGTCTTTTATAGGATCACACCTTACTGACGCTCTGGTTCATAAGGGTGCCAAAGTACGTGTAGTTGATAATCTCAGTAGTGGGCGTTTGGCAAACATACAGTCCCACATAGAATCTGGGCAAGTTGATTTCGTGGAAGCTGACTTGACTGAGCCAGGTGTTGCCCAGAAAGTGGTGGACGGAACACAGATAGTATTTCACCTGGCTGCTGATCATGGTGGGCGCGGATATGTTGATTTGCATCAAGCTGCCTGTACTACCAATTTGGCTCTTGACGGTATGCTTTTTCGTGCCTGCTATGAGTTAGGAGTTGAGAAAGTGGTTTATGCTTCTTCAGGGTGTGTTTACCCAAACCATTTGCAGACCGATCCTGGTGAGATATTGTATTTACAGGAAGATATGGTAGGGCCACCATATGATGCCGATAATATGTATGGGTGGGCTAAGCTAATGGGTGAAATGACCCTGCAGTCGTTTCATCAGGATTGGGGTCTTAAATCCGCAAGCTGTCGTTACTTTACAGTATATGGTGAAAGAGGGCATGAGAATCACGCTGTAATCGCTATGATCGCTCGTGCGTTTATTGCTCAAGACCCATACGTAGTTTGGGGGAATGGGGAGCAGATTCGCAATTGGACCCACGTGGATGATATCGTATCCGGTACAATATTAGCTGCAGAGAAGATTGATGATGGAACTGCGATTAACTTGGGTACTGTGGAGCGTACCCGTGTTATTGATGCGGTACAAGAGGTTTTTTCTTATACTGGATACGATGCTAAAGTTGAATTGCATCCTGAGATGCCAACAGGCCCTATGAACCGTGTAGCAGATAATGCTTTGGCTAGCCGGCTACTTGATTGGTCCCCTCAAGTAAATTTTGTTGATGGTCTCCATCGTACTATAGAATGGTATTTCTCGACAAAAGATCGTGACAAAGTCAGAGATGTGTTGGAGGAAAGACTTACCGAGCGTTAATTTATGACACACATTTTGATGTTAACGTTGGTATATGGTCCTGATACTGTGTCAACGGCTAACATGATGACTGATATTGCTAATGGATTGAGCGACAATGGTCATAAAGTTACGGTACTTACATCTGTGCCTCACTACAATCCATCTAAGGAAGTGCTTGATAATCAGGTGATGAGATCAAGTTGGAGAAAGCCTTTTACTGAGTCAATAGAGCATGGAGTGCGAGTCTTACGTGTTTTCATGCCTCCTAAGCGCCACAAAATTTGGGCACGTGCATTTGACTATATTATCTTCCAAGCTTTGACTACTATTTTAGCTGTATCTAAAGTGGCTCGTCCAGATGTTGTTTTTGTGACATCTCCTCCGATCACGCTTGGGATAAGTGGAATACTGATTTCTTGGCTGAGGGGTGGAAGATTTGTGTACGATGTACGTGAGTTGTGGCCTGATGTTCCGGTGCGAATGGGTCTTTTCCGCAATCCATTATTAGTCAAGTTTGTATATTGGCTAGAGGATTTCGTATACAAAAAAACTGTAGCTATTTCAACCATTGCTCGTAGTTTTAACAATACTCTTATCGAGCGTGGTGTTCCTAGTAAGAAATTATACTTTACTCCTAATTTTGTTGATGTGGACTTCATTATGCCATCGAAGAGCAAGAACGAATTTTCGTCTGTTCATGGCCTTAACAACAAATTTGTAGTGCTTTATGCTGGTAATGTAGGTTTGACACAGGGATTAGAAATATTACTTGAGGTTGCTAATTCATTTACAGATAATGATAGCATTCAATTTGTGGTTGTAGGAGATGGAGCAGCTCGTAATAGTCTAGAGGCTGCGCTGACCAATACTAAATTAAATAATTTTCGTATGCTTCCATTTCAACCTGTAAGCATAGTAAACTCGATGTATGCTGCATCGGATGTGTGTATTGTGCCATTGCGTAGCGGATTCTCTTATGATACTGTACCATCGAAAATTTATACTGCTATGGCAGCTGGTCGACCAGTTCTAGCTTCTGCTGAGACTGACTCAGAGACGGCTATGTTGTTAAATGAATCTTCTGCGGGAGTATGTGTGGAACCAGAGTCTGCTGGAGCCTTGATTGAGGCAATTACATCACTTTATGAGCATCCTACACATGTTGTTGATATGGGTGATAATGGTCGAAAATGGATTGAGAAATATTATTCGCGTTCTGTGGTTATTAATGCGTATGACGAAATGGTGCGGGAAATCTCAGCATAGTAGGATAGAAAACACTACTTCTGGTTAGATCTTCAATTCACAATTGATGTCAACAAATAATAAGAAACAAAAAACTAGAATTGTGCTAGGAGGATTGCTAATTCTGATCGGTCTCTTGTTGCCACTTTTCCTGGTTGAGGGATTGCTCAGGGTAATTGGTCCGGACTGGCTGGACTTGCGTATGCGAGAGATTGCTCTGAATGACAATGTTTACTTTGACACTGATGAAGGCTGGCCTATAGAATGTAGCGAACTCAACTGTTATATGTTTGCTCCGAACAGCACATTCCAAGTTGTCACTCAGGAATATAGTCATGCTGTCACTATCGATCAATACGGTAATCGTTCGAATCGCAATTTGGAAACTGAGCCTAGTACAATAGTTCCAATACTTGGCGATTCTTTCACGTTCGGACTCGGTGTTGAAGACAATGAAACGTTTGTTAGTTTGATTGACAAGTGGTCTTCTATCGGATACATGAATCTTGGTATTCCAGGCAATTCTGTGACCCAGCATATAGACATTGTTGAAAGACGACATATTTCATTAGGAAGACCTTCTAATTATGTATTCGTATTCTTTGTTGGCAATGATTTTCAGAATATATTGGAGAGCCATATCATATCTTCAAAAAAAGATATAGTTGATGTAGGTGAAGATTCTGATATAAACTATTATCCGACGATAACAAATAAGTTCAATATTCTTTCGTCACTTAACGAATACGTAATGCAGGATGCTTTTCTAAGTAAATTGTATATTGTTCAATGGGTGCGACACAAGTTGTTGATGATTGTTAATCAATCCAACGCTGATTTGATGGATCCGATTTTTTTAGTCATAAGAAAGGACAAACATTATTTAACAGATGCTAAGCAGGTGTTAGATAATGAGCTGGAACGCCTAAATCAGCTTGCAAGCAAATTGCAATTCGAATATATATTTGTGATAATTCCAGATCGTCACCAAATTGACCCTGATCTGCTACTGACCCGATCTCAATATTATGGTATTGAAGAAGAGCAAATCGAGATTACTTTACCGAATAATATGTTGGCTGTTGCTCTTGAGACTAACGATGTTCCTTATGTTGATATAACTCCTTGTATGGCTGATCGAGAAGATGTTGTATCTTTATATTACTTGCGTGATAACCACCTGACAGCCAACGGACATCGGGTGGCAGCTAAATGCATGAATAATGAACTTGAGGAAATAGTCCGGTAGTAGGTTTGGTTATATCTCACTAATATAATGTTTGACAACTTTTTGATTGCGATAATACTTATGCTTGCACTGTATGTAAGTTACTGGGGTGTAGGTAGAATGAGTGTATGGGCGACCAATCGTGGGATTATGGACATTCCCGGTGAGCGAAGTTCGCATATGGTAGCTACTCCGATTGGAGGTGGAGCTATTATAGTTTTAGTAACAATTGTAGGTTTCTCTATTGTAGGATTATTGATGCCGCATTGGGTTATTCCAGGCATACAATATTATCTCATAGCATCCGTGGTGATAGCATTAATAGGGTGGCTAGATGACTTATATGCAGTGGCATCAATTTGGAGGTTTGGTGTTCAATCCGTGATGGCACTAGTAATTATGCTTGGAGTTGGTGTTTACGATAATATTAGTATTCCTGGAGGTGACTATATTAGTTTGGGGTGGCTAGGGTATCCACTGACTTTTCTATGGATTGTTGGATTGGTCAACGCCTATAATTTTATGGATGGAATTGATGGTAATGCTGGCGGCATTGGTGCTGTAGCTGGAATTGTTTGGGCTATGATTTCTTTGTATCTTAACCAACCATACTTACTAATATTAAGTCTGTTAATTTCTGTAAGTTGTGCGGGATTTCTGGGTCATAATTGGCAACCTGCAAGTATATTTATGGGAGATAGTGGGAGCACATTCTTGGGGTTCACTTTTGCGGTTTTACCGTTACTTATGTTGAAGGTTAGTGGCGACATGAATATACCTGTGGCGGCCACATTAGTTGTTGCTCCTTGGATATGGGACGCAACATATACGTTTCTAAGGAGGTTGTGGCGGGGAGAACCTGCTTTTACCGCTCACAGGACTTACTTATATCAGCGTTTGGCGACTTCTGGATATCCTCACCGCCTTGGTGCACTCCTATATATTGCTCTTAGTTTGTTGACTGGCTTAGGTGCACTTTTATATATTGTGGTCTCAGGTAGGTGGAGTTTAGTATTTTTATTATTAGTACTATTCGTATTGATTGGTCAGTTAGTGATAGTGTTTGTGTCCGAACATCGGCAGAAAACATAATGAAAGAAGAGTTAGGTTTAATTCTAGAAGGTAAGACTGTTCTAATTACTGGAGGTGGAGGTACCGTTGGAACTGAGATTGCTCTTCAGGCAATTAAATGGAAACCTGATCGCATTGTATGTTTGGGCAGAAGCAAGAAAAAATTAGTTGATGTTGTGGTTAATGCGCAGAAAGTTAGTTCCAATGTTCATGTAGAGATAGATTTATGCGATATAACTGATCGTGGTCGAATAGACGAGTTGTTTTCTAAGTATAGACCGGATATTGTTTTTCATATGGCAGCAGAAAAAGACATTAGGTTAACGAATGATGACCCTATTAGGGCTGTTACGGTAAATGTTCAAGGAACTTGCAATGTTGTAGGTGCAGCCTCTGAGTTTGGAGTCGCAAGGTTGGCTTTTGCATCCTCAATTAAAGCTGACCATCCCAGCAGTGTTATGGGTGCAACCAAACGCTTGGGTGAGATGATTGTGGGAGATGCAGCTAACCATTTGAGTAGGATCTATTACACAGTGAGACTGAGCAATGTATTAGAGAGTAGTGGTGGTGTACATACTTTGTTTTGCAAGCAAATCGAAAGTGGAGGTCCAGTCACTGTTACGCATCCGGATGCAGTCCGTGTCTTTGTTACAGCTAAGGAAACTGCAGAATTATTACTTGAGACATTAAAGGTGGCAACTCCAGGTAGTGTTTTATCATTGATGTCTGGTAACAAAACAAATGTTTTAGATTTGGCTAAGAATCTCATTAGTTCTTATGGATTAGTAGTAGAAGATGATATTGATATCGATTATGTTGGTTTACGTGATGGAGAAAGATTGGTTGAAGAGACCATATTCGATGGACAAGAATGGGCGTTAACCTCTAACAAGAAAATACTTGTGCATCGTACAGATAAGCAGTCTGATCAGTATATAGGATTGGACAACTCAATCAATGAACTCATATCGGTTGCCAAAGAAAAGGATCTAACTTCTTTGTTGAGGAAGATAAGTGTGATAGTGCCTGATTGCGCTGAACTTGGTCAATGATTACACAAGCATATTTGTCAGACTCACTTAGATTGGGTGCATTTGGAGTAGTATTATTGGCAACTATAGCAATTTATATTGATAAAAGATTGTATTTCGTTCGTACCAATATTTTGTACATTAAGATTAATTCACGAATGGGCCATTACTGCAGAAATAATTATCTGCTACTCCAATTTACTATAGCATTAGCTCTTATTATGTTTATATTGTTTGTAAGTGGAAGGAATGGGGTAATCATTGGTCCCGATACTGAAGCTAGATTTGAGGTTACTAGACAAATATTGGATGGAACAGTATTGCAGAAAGCTAGTTCTGATAGACCACCGGTATTGCCTTTATTAGTTGCAGCAGTCCACGCAATATTTGATACATCTTTTGAAAAGTCGATACAGTTTGTAAATGGCTTTCTTTTTGCTGGGAATCTTTTAATAGTATCTAGAATAATACTTGTATCTACACAAAACTGTTTCTTAGCATACGTAGGTCTACTCACTGTATTCTTATCAGGACATTTTCGCCTTTTACATGTGCAGTCAGGGGAAGAACCTATGCATATACTGGTTACTCTATTAAGTATGCTCTGCGTTCTTAGACATATGCGAAATCAAAATGTTGTGGAATTATTCACTGCAGCATTTTTTGCATCGATAGCTCCATTGGTAAAAAGTGCAGGTGTGCTCACTCCATTTACATTTTGCATTGTGGTTGCGCTGATTTACAAAAACAAGAAAATATCGAGAAACCAGTTTGTTGCATTATTAATTTCTAGTATTCTGATCTTGTCTGCGTGGCAATTAAGGCATTGGCTTGTTGGACAACCCTCACATTATGCTCCATTGACATTTTCCGGAGCTTATACACGTGTATGGTCAACAGTGTCGTACGGAATTACAATTCTCACTCATTATATGCTTGCTGTGGAGATTAGATCTATTATATCAATTGTGACGTATGTTACGTTGGTTACAATGGGTTTGGTCGTTATCTATAGGTCGTCAGATGTTCGTGAGAGAAGCGACTTACTAGTTGGCCATTTATATCACCATATTCATTTTTTTGGAGTCATCTTTTTAGTTGTTATTTCTCCAGAAAACTTTATGGGTCTTCTTCAGCATTTGGCAGCTGCTTTTGTTTGTACTATACCCATACTGTACATTACACTTCATATAATCTCCAAAAGATTAGTTGGGAATTAATATACAATCCAGGATCATTGATATGAGTTATTACATCTCTCCGGAAGAAATTACACTCACTGTGAAAGAACTGGTTCATAAAATCGAATGACGACATTATTATTCAAGGACAATTGGCAAATTTATGCTGCAAACTGTTGACTTGAACATTCTATTAGTTTGCTTTGTTGTTACATTCATATTGGTTTGGCCTGCGGTGAGGTTGTTTAGACAGTTAGCACCATCTGTGGGATTGATAGATGTGCCAAATTTACGTAGTTCGCATGTACGCTCAATTCCGCTAGCAGGCGGTACAGTTTTTGTGATAATTGTACCTCTGGTCTCGCTAATTGTTGCTAGACAAACGGGGATTTTATTGGGTCGAGAAGATTGGGCATTGCTAATTGCCGGATGGTTCATTGCGTTTGTGAGTCTGATTGATGATTGGCGCCCTCTTCCAGCACGAGTGCGATTGGTTGCCCAAGTTTGGGCAGCCTTGGGTCTAATTATCTATGGACGCTATTTGCGTTACTTTGGCGCTGGAGGTTTTGGAGTAGTAGATGTAGGTTGGTTAGGTGTACTGATAACTTTTGTATGGATATTAGGTATGTCTAATGCGTTCAATTTTATGGACGGTATGGATGGGCTTGTTGCTGGACAAAGTCTGATTGCGGCACTTGCCGTTGCTTGGTTAAGTATGAGGACCGGACTTGATTGGATAGCGATATTATCTGCTGCCTTAGGGGGAGGATTATTGGGATTTCTGCTTCACAATCTCCCACCTGCTCGTGTGTTCATGGGCGATGTTGGTAGTATTTGGTTGGGTTTTATGTTTGCTGGCATGGCTGTCATCGGAGCGCCTCGCAGTGGTGAGCGCTTGTCACTTGGTTTTTGGGTTTTGCTGCTTGGAATTTTCTTGCTTGATTCGGGATTGACATTGGGGCGCAGGATATTACAGGGAGAACCTGTGTTAGAGGCTCATAGGACACATTATTATCAGCGTTTACTTCGTGTTGGCTGGGGACATCGTCGTGTTACAACCTTGTATCTTGTCATGGCAGCAGTCTTAGCGTCAGTTGCAGTTATACATTTTGACTTTTGGAGACTTCCTTTTAGTTATCTTGTAATAGTAGGACTAATGGCATTTGCCGGTACATATGCGTTAGTACATTATGTAGAGAGTTACAAAGTAGAACTCGAAACCGAGCGCGGCAGTCCACTTGGCAAGGTTACTGCAGGTGGATTACTAAAACCATTTAGTCATTTGTTGCGTCATTCCGGAGTAGTACTATTATCAGATGGGTTTGTTGTTGTAATCGCGTATGCGATTGCGTTTGGTTTGCGATTTGCGGCATGGGATAGTAGTTATTACCAATTTTTTGTAGGTATTCGGGATGGAATTATTGCTATAATTTTTGTCCATCTGACACTCAACTTGGTTGCGGGACTCTATGTTGAGAATTTGGATCGGCTAGCTAGTAGATCTTTACAGAAACTGTTTTTCTCAGCAGCACTATCTGGTATGACTTTGATATTAGGTGAGGTATTACTTGGTCCCGTGCATGCCATCCCAATTTCTGTATTGCTTTTGGGAGCGGCTTTTGCTTTTATAGGTTTTGCGGCGCTACGTTATGCTAGGTTTAGTAAGTCTAGCATCGAGGCGTAGCCATTATATTGGGCAAGATAATCAGGTGATAAATTGAAGAATATAAGTTTGACCTATATAGCTCTAGGTTTATTGATTAGCTTTGTGTCTTTATGTGGGCTACGTGCTGGAGCTACTCCTATTGAAGATTATAAGGGTGGTTTTCCAGATGAATTGTTTCATTTTGCTCGTTCATTACAAAGTACAATGGTAATTGCAGAATCTATGAGTATATCGATTCCTGATTTGGATGCAAATAACTTGATGAAGTTTAGTACTCGTGTAGATAATATTTGTGAATTAGGTTATGAATATAGGCCTGGATGTCCTGATTTTTATGAGACTAGAAAGCACAATCTAATTCCTATTGGTAGTGGAAAAATCAGAGGAAGTGGTGTCTATTTGATGCATGGTCTGATCCAGTTGTTGCTACCAGAAGTGAGTGTTCAATCTAGGCTCATATTTGGACGAGTTTTTGCGATTTGTATTGGTGTTGCACTGATATATGTAGTGTATAGTCTGGCTAATTTATTGTTTAATGATAATCGACTGTCAATTGCTTCAGCGGCTTTAGTTGGGTTAATGCCGTCAGTTAGTAACATCATCAGCGCTGTTTCTACAGAGGGACCAGCCCTGCTAGCAGTTGGTATACTGTTATTATCCTCGGCTAACATTGCTATACGAGGCTATTCCTTGCCTAGGAGTTTGATGTTCTGTTTAGGTGTAGCTGCATGCTTATTCACCAAAATGACAGCAATAGTGTCTTTGCCGATAGCGGCATTGTTGTTGCTGCAGAAGGCAGGTTTTCGTTGGCGCTGGATACTGTTGACTTCTTTGTTTGGATTTACAATAATTGCTGTAACGTATCGTATGTATGTTCCTGAAAACGCCGGGGTGGCTCATTGGTATATGGAAAGGGATCCTGGCGAAGTATCTATTCATGGTACTCCAGTGAAGCTTGCCCATCAGAATTATACAAGATCTTTTAGTCGGTATTCAGACGGCTACATGGATAATTTTGGTTCCTACTCGATGAGCTCATCGTTTCTCGATCAACATAACTGTATTTCAAGTGTAAGCACATCTGACACAATACCAAAACCACTATACTTATATGAATGGCAAGATTGTGCTACTGTGTACAATTGGCCTATTTTGCAGTTTTTACCCAATAATGTTACAAGTAATCTTGCAGGTAAGATAATTACTGTTGGATCCTGGGTTATTGTGCCCGAAGGCGTGGTTTTTCAGTCGCCTCAAATAGTGTTGTCTTACGATAACTCCATACAGGAGCTTTGGGAAGGCAAAAGATACACAGGTGTAGGAGGATGGCAGTTCGTATCTTATGAAAAAAAGATACCAGAAAATGTGAGCGAGATAGCAGTGAGATTGTACGTGCCAGGTAAATTCGCCTTTTGGGATAGTGTGATATTGGCAGAAGGATCGTTTGCTGACTCTGCGAGGCCACCTGTGTTTGATGATGTTACCGCAGCTAGTGGTCAATGGAGTGGGTCCCGTTTCACTAATCTTCTTAAGAACGGATCAGGTGAGAAGACTTGGGCAGGAGTTCCCAGTGTAATAGATGATTTGATGAACAAATATGGATCAGGCACTTGGGCCAATCGACTAAATGGACAATTATTTACTCTGTATGATTTTGAACGTACTAGTACAGGTTATATCGATGGATTAAGAGCAATATTTGTCACTTTCTGGGGTTCCTTTGCGGGTGGTGATTGGCCTGGTTTGGCGCGCTGGCACTATGTAGTGGCTATTGGATTTCTAATGCTTTCTGTAGCGGGGTGGATGCGTTACGCATGGTTACATTCAGTAATTAAGCCAGTTGTGCCACAAAGTATTGCATTACCGTTGTTCTTGCTGCTAGTACTATACATTGTGGTTGGGCTTCTTCGCATGGAAGTCTCTGCCGAATGGTCTCCTCCATTATATTATGCTACGGCACGTTTTCTGTTGCCTGCGATTATACCGGTAGTTCTACTTGGATTAGCAGGTATCGACCTTCTAAACAGCAAAAAAATTAGTAGGCTTGTAATTGCTGCACTTGTAGTCGCTGTATTTATGGCCAATACATGGATGTTGCTGAGAGTAGAGTTACCTTACTTTAATTGTACTTCGGAGACTCGGTGGACTTGTACAGATCTTTGATTATGAAAAACTAATGTGCGGTGTATTTGGAGTTATTGGTACTGCTGATGCGGAGGTAGCGAATCGTGTATCACGAGGCATGTACCATCGTGGTCCTGACGATAGTGGAATCTGGATAGACACTACAGATACGCCTGTTACCTTAGTCAACACTCGACTAGCCATCATTGATCTTTCTGATGCAGGGCATATGCCGATGTTAAGCCATAACAGGGAAGTTGCGATCACTTACAATGGCGAGGTATACAATTTTCCTGAGATTCGCTCTGATTTGGAAAAACTAGGTTATACATTTGTGTCGAACAGTGACACTGAAGTAATCTTGAGTGCCTACCAACATTGGGGAGATGCTTGTGTAGAACATTTTCGTGGCATGTTTGCTTTTCTTATTTGGGATGTTAGAAATCAAAGATTATTTGCAGCACGTGATCGGTTAGGTATAAAACCTCTTTATTGGTCCATGGTGGGAGAGAATGTGATACTTGGTTCAGAGTTAAAAACAATTTTAGCGAGTGGTTTGATTGAACCTGTAATGAACTATCAAGCTTTACATCATTATTTGACATTTTACTCTGTTCCTCCTCCACTGACTATGCTAGAGAATGTACATTCTCTTTTACCGGGACATTGTCTAACTTGGGAGAAGGGCACAGTGTCTGTAAAACAGTATTGGGATTTACCTGCAATGACATCTATTGATAGTAAAGACACTAAATATGATGAGATTGAGACGAAACTTGAATTACGTAGACTATTAGAGGAATCAATTAAACTTAGAATGGTGTCTGATGTACCTATTGGAGCATTTTTATCTGGTGGGGTGGACTCTTCTGCAATTGTTGCTTTGATGGCTCGACTGACTGGTGAACGTCTGAAGACTTTTTCCGTAGGTTATGACATTGCGGGAAAGAGTATGGATGAGAGGTATTACGCTGAATTAGTTGCTAAACGGTATGATACTGACCATAATGAAGTCATAATATCTGGTAGAGAGGTAGCTTCACAGCTATCCAATTTTGTTTGCGCTATGGACCAACCGACGGGTGATGGTTTAAATACCTACTTAGTTTCTCGTGCTACATCTAATCATGTCAAAGTAGCACTATCCGGCTTAGGTGGAGATGAGCTATTTGCAGGATATAGGCAATACAGATATTTGATGAATGCCGAAAGCATTAGTAGAGTATGGAATAGTACTCCTGAGCTAGCCAAGTCGCTTGGACGTACTTTTTTTGCTGGTTTGGCAGGATTGTCTGGTCGCCCTGCATTATCTGAGGTTCCAGAGTGGTTAGAGTCAAGCTTCCTACATCGTTATCTGCGCACCAGAACACTTTTTAATGAGGAAAGCAAAACTGCTTTGTACACATCAGGAATGTTAGAAAGACAGTCTCTGATGATTCCAAGTATTGATGTACTCGATCCATATCTCAATGATGATGAGTATGATTCCATTATGAAGGTGACTAGATTGGAACTAAAATCATATATGTCTCATATGCTGCTGCGCGATACTGATGTTACAAGCATGGCTCATTCTCTAGAAGTGCGCGTACCATTAATTGATCACAAGTTGGTGGAGTTTGCCGCTAATATTCCAAGCCCAATGAAGCTTGGCAATTCGTCTGCGGGAAAATTTGCTGGACCAACAAAAGTTGTGTTAACTGATGCATTGGTGGACGTGTTGCCCAAACAGATTTTGGAGCGCAAGAAGCAGGGGTTTTTTATGCCGGTCGGGTCCTGGATGCTCAATGATTTAGAGCCTATAGTGTCTGAGGCTTTATCTTCAGATACGGTGAGTAGACGCGGTATTTTCGATTCGGGTGCTGTAAGCGGATTGCGTAGCGATTTTGAAAATGGTAAAGGGTCATATATGAAAGTATGGGCGTTACTTATATTGGAGTTGTGGCAGAGGGAATTCATAGATTGACTTTAGTAACCGGCAACAGTAATTATATCTTATGTAATGGAGAGTGAGCTGAATGGTTGTTGATATACCCCAAACTGATCCTTATGCCAATTATTGTGCTCATAAGGCTGCAATAGATGGTGCCATAACTCGCGTGCTTGATAGTGGTAGGTACATCATGGGTGACGAAGTATTATCATTTGAAAAGGAATTCGCCGAGTATGTTGGTGTTAATTATGCGGCTGGAGTTGCTTCTGGTACAGATGCACTTGAGTTAGCATTGAGGGCTTGTGGTGTTGGTGATGATTCAATTGTATTTACAGTCAGTCATACAGCTGTAGCTACAGTCGCTGCTATTGAGCGTACGGGTGCGGAAGCTATATTGATTGACATTGATCCAGACACTTACAACATGGACGCCAATTGCCTAGAGACCGCGGTATCAAAGTCTTACAATGGACGTGCTATTGCTATAGTTCCTGTACATATTTATGGTCATCCTGCAGACATGGAATCAATACGGAAAATTGCTGATAATAATGAATTGATTGTCATAGAAGATTGTGCTCAGGCCCATGGCGCATCTAAGGATGAGCGGGGAGCAGGTACCTGGGGTCATATGAGTGCTTTCAGTTTCTATCCAACCAAAAACCTTGGTGCTTTAGGTGATGCTGGAGCTGTTCTTACTAATGATATAGATCTTGTGGAAAAAGTTTACAGCTTACGAGAATATGGCTGGACAGATAGATATGTAAGCGATATTCCAGGTATAAATAGTAGGATGGATCCCTTGCAGGCTGCAATTCTCAGGGTCAAATTAGCTAGTCTTGATGCGGAAAATAAACAACGAAGATTTCATGCAGAAAGGTACAGTAAGATTATTGATAAGTCGTCTGTGAATGTTCCGTATGTGCAAAAAGGCGTTCAACATGTTTATCACCAATATGTGATTCAGACAGCAAAACGTGATGAGTTACGAGAACATCTGCTTGGTCTTGGGATAGGAACTGGCATCCATTATCCAGTCCCCGTACATAAGCAGCCTGCTTATAAAGGGCGTGTTGGTACTTCTGGCAGCCTAATTCATACCGAGAGTGTTGCTGACAGAATTCTAAGTTTACCAATGTATCCCGAATTATTGTCCACTGAAGTTGATATTGTGGCAGAACATATTGTAAATTGGGCATACTTGTAATATGTGAGGTGGCACGTACTTGGTTTTATGTTTGTGTCTTTGTTAGTGGACTGACACAGACTGACAAAGAAAATACTTCGAGCATTACGCTATAATTCTGCATAGGAGGAACACCAATTTTATGAACGAATCCATATCGTCCATAGAGAATCATACATGTAGGCTTTGTGATAAACCAACCTTACGTCCTTTTTTGGATCTTGGAAGCATGCCTATTGCCAATGCTTTTCTATCATCTGAGCAGTTGTCAGAACCAGAATATACTTTTAATTTGTACACAGGTTATTGCGAATCTTGTTTCATGGTCCAATTAATTGACACTGTAGACCCAAATATGTTGTTTCATGACAATTATGCATATTTTTCATCAATATCCAATGTGATGGACCAACATTTTGCTGCTTTAGCAAACATAATATCAAATGAAATTTTCTATGATGACAAATTGTCGGTTATAGAAATAGGTTCTAATGATGGTATTTTGCTGGAAAAGATATCTGGCTATTCCTCCAATACTATTGGTATAGAACCTTCATCTAATGTGGCTGAAGTTGCAAAAAACAAAGGTTTAAAAGTTATATCAGAGTTTTTTAATTCAGATCTTGCAGGCAAATTGGTTGTGGACTATAACCCTGCGCAATTGGTTGTAGGGGCAAACGTATTATGTCATATACCAGATTTAAATGAATTGGCACGCGCATTGAATACCGTACTAGATGATGAAGGTGTATTTATTTTCGAAGATCCTTATTTACTAGATATTATGTCGAAGCTTGCCTATGATCAGATTTACGATGAGCATTTTTATTATTTTAGCGTTACAGCTTTGTCTACTTTGTTTGAAAGGCACGGTCTCCGACTATTTAGGGTAGAGCAGATTCCAGTTCATGGAGGATCTATGCGGATTTATGGGTGTAAATCTAAATCTAGACGATCTACTGAACATTCAGTTATTAATCAATTACAAACAGAAAGTGATAAGGGGCTATCTAATCTGGAAAGTTATATTGCTTTCGCAGATAGTGTAAGAAAATCTCGTTCATCCTTAGTTACTCTACTAGGCAAGCTTCAAAATGAAGGCAAACGAATTGTTGGCTATGCAGCTTCATCTAAAGGTACAGTGATACTTAATTATTGTGGGATCGGTGCTGATGTACTGGAATATGTATGTGATAACACACCCTCGAAACAAGGATTGTTTACCCCCGGTACACATATACCTATAGTTTCGATTGAGTCTTTTGCTTCTGACTACCCAGACTATGCTTTTGTACTAGCTTGGAATCACATGAAAGAAATTAGTGATAAGGAAAGTGAATTTCGTAGTCAGGGTGGTAGATTTATCACACATATCCCTGAAGCTCGCATAGTTTAATGTCAATGAATTGCGGAGGCACTTGTTGGATTTTTCAGAAATAGCTGGTCGAAAAGTCCTGATTACGGGAGGTTTAGGTTTTATAGGTAGTAACTTGGCTATACGCTGTGTTGAGTTAGGTGGTCACGTTACTATAATTACACGCTCTTTGACTAAGAAAGAAAATCTTGGTTCTGTGTTAAATCGGGTGACAATCCACGAATTAAATCTAAGTACAGCTGATAATGCAAGGGAAGGGCTTCAATCTTTGTTGGTGGGTCAGGATTATATTTTTCATATGGCAGCTCAGACAAGTCATGTGGATTCTATGCTGTCACCCACAGCAGATTTAGCAGCAAATTGTGGCGTAACTCTGGAGCTGCTAGAAAGTTGCCGACAACTCTGTCCAGATGCTAGCATAGTTATGCCAGGTACTGTAACGCAACTAGGACGTGCTACCAATCTGCCTGTAAGTGAAGATCATTCAGACTGGCCACTTACCTTGTATGACGCTCACAAACTTACTTGTGAGAAATATTTATATGTTTATTATATGAACTATGGCCTCAAGACAACAATGCTTCGTCTAGCTAATGTTTTTGGGGAGCGCCAGCGTGTGAATAATCCTAAAAGGGGCATACTCAACTATATGCTATGGAGGGCTATAAATGGGAAGGATTTGACTGTTTACGAGCCGGGCAATTTCATACGGGACTATTCGTATGTACAGAATTGTGTTGATGCCCTGATACTAGCCGGAATTTCGTCAAAGACAAATGGAAAAGCATATATATTTGGGTCAGGTATTGGTTTAGAGTTCCAGGAAATGGTTAATGAGGTTGTTGAGACAGTGCATAGCTTGACTGGCATCAAATCAGATATTGTCAGGGTTCCTTTCCCCGTTGATGAGAAGAAAATGGATGTTGGGGATTTTGTTGCCAATAATAGTAAATTGTGTGATGACACAGGTTGGTATCCTAGTATTGGCTTTGTTGACGGTTTGAGTAACACTATAAATTATTATATTGAAGGACTTGGGGAGGCTTTGGATGAGCAATAAGTTGACCGAGTTATTATCTGGTAAACGTGCAGTGGTGACCGGAGGATTAGGATTTATTGGTAGTAATCTTGTTCATGCTTTGGTCGATATCGGGGCATATGTTACTATCATTGATTCTTTGGATCCAAGGTCTGGTGGAGATATTGCCAATATTCAGGGCATTGAGGACAAGATAGATTTAGTTTCTGCAGACATATGTGAGTTTGAGGCAGTAGCGTCTGTTGTGCAAAATGCAGCTTATGTGTTTCACTGTGCTGCTCATACATCACATCCGTACTCTATGCGTGACCCTCAGCTCGATGTATCTGTCAACTGTATTGGAACTTTAAATGTACTGGAATCTGTGCGTAGATTGAGGCCAAATGCAAAAATGGTTTATGTGGGAACTAGTACACAAATCGGTCCTATGACTAGCAGTCCAATTACTGAAAGCCACAGGGTAGCTCCTGTGGATATTTACTCGGCCAATAAAGCGGCTGCAGAGTACTATTGTCGGATTTATGCAAACGCGCATGATATAGATGTAAATGTTGTGCGACTACCAAATGTATATGGTCCTAGAGCCAATATCAAAAGTCCTGACTTTGGTTTCATAAACTATTTTATAGGCTTAGCTTTAAATGGTCAATCTCTTACTATTTATGGAGATGGTTCACAATTGCGGAGCGTTCTATATGTGAAAGATGCTATAGATGCTTTAATCTTAGCATCTTGTTCAGAATTTACCGGAACAGTATGGTTCGCAGCAAACGAAAATTCGATAAGTGTAAACGAACTTGCTAGGAATATTGTGGCAGCATGTGACTCTGGTGAGATTGTCAATGTTGAATGGCCTGATAATAGGAAGCGCATTGACGTTGGCGATATTGTTATAGATTGTTCAAAGATTGGTGGAGATTTAGGGTGGAATCCTAAAGTCAGTCTTGAAGATGGATTGCGCAAGACGGTTAAATACTGGAAATCTGTAACACAATAGTTGTATTACAAATCGTACATACTGTTTCACTGGTGCATTAGTTTTCTAGCATATATAATTCACTGCTTTGATCCTTTAATCGGATATTTGTTAATTTACTAAACATAATAATTGTCAAATATGGTTATGGATAGATTATGGAGGTGTATACAGTGATCAAACATATTCTTGTTACGGGTGGTTTAGGACATATAGGTTCTGCGTTGATCCGACATGTCTCTGAATTAGCTAATGTTGAACGTGTGACGATCATGGACAACTTGTTGACACAGAGATATGCGTCATTGTTTCACCTTCCTTCAGGTATAGACTACACGTTTATTGAGGGAGATGTCATGACATCTACTCATATGGATTGTGCATTGGAAGGTGTAGATGCGGTAGTTCATTTGGCAGCTATAACTGACGCGGAAGGTAGTTTTGATAAATCTGAAGATGTTAACAAGATAAATCTTGATGGTACTAAGAGTGTAATTGATGCGTGCTTGCGCAACAGCGTACGCCGGTTGATTTTTCCATCAACAACTAGTGTATACGGACCGATTAGTGGTATTGCACTTGAAGACAGCCACCGAAGTGATTTGCAGCCACAAAGTCCATATGCTGTTAGTAAGTTAGCTGCAGAGGATCAAGTATTAATAGCAACTCAGCAAAGTGTTATCGATGGTGTTGTGCTTCGCTTGGGAACTATTTTTGGCCCAAGTATAGGCATGCGTTTCCACACAGCAGTAAACAAATTCATTTATCATTCTGTGATTGGAAGACCACTTACTGTTTGGGAAGATGCTGTTGATTTAGTGAGGCCTTACTTGGATCTTCACGATGCGGTGAGAGCTATAAGTTTTATGCTAACTTCAAATCAATATTCGGGTGAAATATACAATGTAGTTACCTTGAATGCTACACTTGATCAGATAATTGATGAAATCAAAGTTAATATACCTGACATAGATATTGAATATACATCTACTCGTATGCTAAATCAAGTGTCTTATCATGTGAACGACGACAAGATTAGAGATACAGGTTTTACTTATTCTGGTAACTTGAAAGTTGGAATTCGAGATACATACCATCTCTTGAAAAGTTTGTGTGTGTGAAAATAGTATAAGATCGTTGAATTAAAATGCAATACAATAATCCGTGGGTTGAATATTGGAATAAAGACAACATTTGGTCAAGATCTGCATTTTGGCGTAGGCAGATGGAGGTGTTTGTTAGACTGACAGCAGATGTTATGGATTACAACGCAAATGATAAAGTGCTTGATTTCGGTTGTGGAAGCGGCAATTTTGCGGAGATTACTGCGGACAAGATAGGGTCTATTTTGTGTGCCGATATGTCAGAGAATTATGTTTCCGTCTGTGCAAATAAGTTTTCGGAAGTGTCTAATGTGTCAGTAGTACGTGTTAATCCGGATCTAAGCGATCTTACAAGTCTAGGAAGTGGGTTTACTAAGGTGATATGTTTTAGTGTCATGCATTACTTTCCAGATTTAGATTATGTGGCTAGGTTTATAAAAGATGTACAACAAATTGCTGTTCCAGGCACTAAATTGCTCATTGGTGATATTGGAAATAATAACCGCACTTGGATAGACAATTTGAGGGCGCTAACTTTTACCTTGAGGGAAGGTATGTTTGTCGATGCTCTTAAATTGATTGCAAGGATATGGTTAGTAGATCCAAATTATCGCAAGATAAAACAAGGTGGTGACAGCTATTTATCTATACCTGATACATATCTAATGGAATTAGGTGCAGAATTAGGAGTCAAGGTGACTAATGTAGAAACACAACTCACTGTTAATGCAAATTATAAACATGTGTTGATAGAATATTAATCGTGAAACCCAATGATGAGAGGTATATTTGATTTTGAGCAATAAGAAAATAATTATTCTGGGCGGTGGTATTTCAGGCTTAACAGTTGCTTGGCGTTTGCAGGAACTAGGGTTTCAAGCAGAAGTGTGTGAGTCTAATGAGTTTGTAGGAGGCTTGGCTGGTACAGTTCGACCTGAAGACGGTAGGTACTGTCTTGATTTTGGACCACATTTTTTCATCACTCAGAAACAGGAGATTGTTGAACGTATAACTGATTTGTTGGCGGATGATGTGCTCAGTTTTGAGAGAAGCGCTCAACTTTATGTGCTGGGTAGGTTTCTTGATTATCCACTTAGCGCAAAAAATGTACTGCTTAATTTTCCGCTCTCTGATGCGATAGCTTCTATTATCACTTTTGCATGGGCACAACTCAAGGCAGCTGCCAAGTATCTGTTAAGTACTGACTCCACAAGCGTTAATTTTGGTGACTGGGCTACAGCAAATTTTGGTAATCACTTAGCGAAAATATTCTTTAGACCATATACAGAAGGTTTCTGGAAAATACCTTGTGAAAATCTTTCGTCTGAGATAATTCCTACCAGTACAAGGCTCAATTTTATGAAGAGTATGAAAATGATGTTTTTGAGAAAGGTAAGTGGGCCAGCTAAGTCACTCACAGAAAGGGAGCTTGTTTTACCACTGCGCTATCCAAAGAGAGGATATGGCGTTATTGCTGAGAATATTGCAGACAGAGTGCTCAATATGGGTGGGATTATTCGTCAAAATACTCGAGTTGTAAAGGTGAAATTGCGAGATGACGGAACATATTTAGTGAAGGTTGCTCAGGATGATAATTTGATTGAGTTGCATGCTGATCATGTAATATCGACAATTCCAATACCTAATTTAGTCAACATGATGTCACCAGAAGCTCCACCAATAGTAAGCCAAAGTGCAGACAAACTGGGGTATTTGTCCCTTATAGTTCTCTATGTTGTCACCACGAAGAATGACTTACTTGATACCTCATATGTGTACTACTTAGACCGTCCTTATCATCGTCTTGCGGAGATGGATAAGTTTTGTGATTCTCTGTCTCCAGATGGAGAAAATATGCTCGCAGTGGAATTTTCTTGTCATCGCGGTGATGAGATTTGGAATATGAATGAACAGGATCTTCTAGAGCTAGCATTGCCACATTTAGAGCATGATAACATCCTCATTCGTAATGAGGTCGACAAACTTTTTGTGGTGCGTGCTGGTCACGCTTACCCAATTCGGTACCTTGACTTTAGGAATAATCTTGACACATTTCTCGACTATGTTGGCGAGCAGCATAACTTAGATGTATTAGGACGTACAGGCGAATATATGTATATTGATAGTGACCAGTGCATGGAAAGGGCACTGGTACTGGCAGACAAAATAGCGGACAAACTGCAATGAGCATTATTTTAAATCGATACTCACTCTATATATTGAAGCAAAATAGTAGTGCGTACTTTGTCAACATTACTATGACAATGCAGGCTGCTCCGCATAAGATTATTTGACTATCGCATATTGGAGAATTCTGATGAAAGCATTTTTGCGAAAAATGGCTATAAATATGGGAGTGTTTGGTGAGATATTAATTTTCTTGTGGCAGCGCAAGTTGTGGTGGATGATTCCTATGGTTGTGGTACTTCTTTCATTTGGAATGTTGTTGATGTTTGCTTCTGCATCTGGTGTGGGTCCTTTCATTTACACACTTTTTTAAAATCATTGATCTAGAAATAGAACTGTTACCGATTATCGTTATACATGCATTCTGACAAATCATTAGGTCTTAATAGGATTCTAAATATACGTGTATTACTGCTGTTTGCTATTGTAGTGGTGGCAATGCACGGATTGCGGCTAACTATGGGTGACCTGTCCCTAGTACGTGCGTGGGATTACTTGGAACAATACGTTACAGTGAGATATGGGGATAGTTTGTTGTGGAAGGAATATGGATTTCATCTCTGGTACCCACTTGCTCGTGGAGGATTCTCTTTTCTCACGCATGGTGACAATGATCTATTATTTGGTGTACTTGGGTTATTTTTTCCGATACATTGGTCTTATATAGCACACAGAATTGTCACTATTTTCATATCTTGTCTGGGTATGTACCTGTTTATCAGAGATGTGCCCAAAATAGGGGAAGTGGGAGCTGCCCTCGGAGGGCTCGTATTTGCTTTTGTTGTAAACATAATATATGAAGATGTTTTCACGCCTGCTTGGCTTCCTTTGTTTTTCTTTGTGTCTAATAGAGCTATAGGTTCCCGTTCTTTATACCCTATATTTTTTGCAGGTCTACTTTTAGGTTTCGTTTTGTACAACCATGTTAGGATAGGTTTGGTGCAGGCCCCATTGCATCTAGTACTGGTTTTAACGTTGTATTCTGCTAAACGATCGAATATAGTTCCTGCTCTTACACGTTTGGTTGGCATTTGGTGTATTGGGTTAGTTATGTTTGCACCTATGCTATTGGAGTTGTGGAGTGTTCTTCCTACTGCTACTCGGAATATGTGGGGAGATTCGCACGTACAAGAACTCAGTGTCGCTGCTACCAGTTTCTTGAGTCCCTTAACTTACCTAACATATTTTTCGCAAGTCGGTCTAATTCCTTACATAGGATTTGTGGTGGGTGTGACCCTAACAAACAAACCTAGAGAGATTCGGGCACTATTGTGGGTTATGTTGACTATGGTGCTAATTAGATACATGGTTTACCCATGGCTTACTGTATGGTCATGGTTTGACCAAGTAAGAACTCTCAAAAATTTGTCATACATTATTAATTCATTACCAGTATTTTTTATTCCAGTAGCGATATGGGGATTGGTACAGTTAGCGCATGGAATCGAACAGCCCACATGGTTTCGCTATATGCGGAAAAGACCCAAATTAACTTGTGTGTTGATAATCATTGTTACATCTACTCAATTATATAGAACAGCATTGGCTTGGAATTTATCATGGAGTACAGGACAATTTTACGTGCTCTACGCCATATCATATATCAGCGTTGTGGTCACTGTTATGTTATTGATTATTAATCGACGCTTGGAATTAAACCTCAATGATTTTTCAAGATGGTTTTCAAATGCAGCAAAATTAAGTAGGCGCGCACTACCATTCTTTTGTGTATGTATTCTAGATAGTTGGTTTCAGACTTTGCGCTTTGCCTCGGTGAATATTTTGGCAATGTCTTCATTCCAAGCAGTAAGTAGTCCTGCATATGAATATATATCTGCGCAATCAAACCCAGAATTTGCCAAGACTGCTGTAGTCTGGCAAACTGCTGTGCAATCTGTTGCACCTCCTAGATATGGAGTACCCACAATTAATGGATATTCAAGCGTAGTCCCTGATCGATATGCCAGATTCTGGATGGCGTTGATTGATCCAATTATGGATCGCTCAGAAGAGATTCGGAATGATTATTTAAACTACCCTAGAAGGTTACCTTTGTATTGGAATAGTGATGATGTGGAAGATGGTGGAAATATAGATAGTATTGTCTATAGACCTTTGTTGAATCTGATGGGAACAAAGTATGTGTCTTCAGGTAGGATGATAAATGATTCGGACAGCTATCAGCTTACATCTATTGATATTGGTACTACAGAGATTTCCGAAGTACCATGGTGGGCCATACTAGCTCGCCAGTTGGTTGGGTTACCACAGAAAACCCAACCCCCATTTTGGCAAGATGTCTATCTCTATCGGAATGAAGATGTTTTTCCTGAAGCATGGATTGCATTTGATACGGTAGTTTTTTCAGACACAGATGCGTTATTCGAGGGAATGACTACTGCATCTAATGTGGATTTACGAGAAAAAGTGTATGTGTTAGCTTCAGAAACTGAAGTTTTATCGTTGGTTAATGTACCTGGCCAAGCAACAGGATCAGTCATTATTGAGTCTTATCATCCTGATCGCATTGAATTTGATGTTGATGCATCACAGGCTGGAATCTTAGTTTATCCTGATAACAATTCTCAAGGCTGGAAGGTAGAAATCAACGGCAAACAATCAGAACTGTTGAACGTATACGGTACATTCAAAGGTGTTATAGTACCTCAGGGATCTAGTGAAGTCATAATGTATTATCGTCCTGAATTCACCTTGTTTGCTATGAAGGTAGCATTGTCTCTAGCTTTATCCATTGTATTTTGGGGTGCGGCTATCGTGATGCTTGCCAAGTTTAGGGACTCTACAGATGTTGTTAGTTAGCTAGCTATCCTTGAGTTCTCACAGGTCAATCAAACAATCAACGTTACTGTATAAATAGTACATAGGTATTTTCATTGTTTTCAAACAAATTAATTAATAATTTTGTCGTGCGTGTGGTGTTATCTATATGGATGTTGGCAGCTGTGTCAATCAGACTACGCGTGAACATATATGAACCATTTACTAATTTCCTAAAAGTTTATGGTTTGTGGCCATCTATGATATGGCTGCAAGATATTAAGCTTTGGATCGGATTCTAATAGTTAGGAAACAGGGAATTTAATGTTTATATCAGCAAGTATTTGCCTAATATATACAATCTCATGTTTGATCATTGGATTGTTGTCGCTTCCAGCAGTTGGTGTTGCACGGAGTACCTGGCGCAATTATTCTGCATTGGCAATCATAGCGACTGCGTTGATGCTAGGTCAATGTCTGTTCGTAATTGCATGGACAGGACTTGGTTTACTGGGATATTTCTTGCTGGTCCCTATTATTGTACTGGTGACATTTATTGTATCAATAGGAATAATATTTGTACGTGGGGATATGGCAGTTTTATTTAATCGGTTATTTGGTCAGATAACTCATCATTTTCTTGCACTGCCACCGCATATGAAATTTGTAGAAATTCTAGTGGTTTTGGTAATGATACTACTC
>Ga0187827_10001734_pt1 | contig 31247 bp, 25 predicted proteins | sample ETNtaG_39_FD_167969 | JGI IMG/M metagenome (GOLD analysis project Ga0187827, IMG submission 167969) | Marine microbial and viral communities from oxygen minimum zone, Eastern Pacific Ocean - ETNP2014_SV_150_PacBio MetaG (Illumina Assembly) | ecosystem: Environmental > Aquatic > Marine > Hypoxic...
GTCCAAATTCACAGTTTCAGGTTTCACATCATAGATTTCGCTTGTGTCTTCAGGAAGTTTGCCCAGTCCACCGAAACGTGCTAAGCTGTTCATGGATAGATTTCTAATGAAGGATGGCTTTGTGAATCTTCGGTGGTAAAAGCCGCTTGATTGGGAGAAGTAGAATCCGAGTTTGTCTACTATGTTAAGTATATCATGTTCTGCGTTGGGGAATGCATTCTGTCTAGATATCTTCATACCGTTTTTGACTGGGGTTACGCAGGTCCGTATATTTGGAAGTCCGTCAACAGTCATCATGCAGGAGGCACATTTTCCTATTGCACAGAAAAAACCTCTTGGACGATGGTACTTGAAACTCCTGCTAAATATTCTCAATCCTGCTGCATATAGTGCTGAAGCTACGGTCTCGTTTTCATAAGCTTTTACAGGCTTATTTTCCAAGTATATTGTGACCTCTTTACCCCTGTCAAATTTGACTACTGGGTGATCATAAATTCGTGTATCCTCTTCACTATTCAAATGATTATATTTCCAAGTAATGAGGTGAATTTTAGCAGGCTAAAAATGTAACATAAAGTCTTATTGGCTTCCATAAAGAGATTTTATTTTAACACACTGAATGAGTCTTCTTATTCTTTAGTTGCCGTCTGCGAGTGAGTGTATTGTGATAAATTTTAGATGTGTTGTTGATGGGTATTGTTGATATATGGTGGTTTTTTGTTGTTTTGGTGTTGAAGCCTTTTTTTCATGGTGTTGTGTCTGTTGTTTTAGCTTTTATTATATTTGTTTTGGAGGATGGAACATTAGGTTTTTCTTCTTTTTCTGGCTTTGGACACCCTGTTTGCTATTAATGCTGCAATAGTTCCTGCTGAAACTCCGCCGTCGATGTTGACCACTGCTATGCCTAGGGAGCAGGATTGTAGCATTGCTATAAGAGCTCCTATCCCTTTCTCTCCTAAACCATACCCTACAGATGTTGGTATAGCTATTAATGGTACGTCAATCATGCCTGCTATTACGGAAGGCAAAGCGCCTTCTCTTCCGGCAACTGCTACAATAACGTCTACATTTTTTTCGATCATTTCTTTAAGGCGAGGAAAGAGTCTGTGAATTCCAGCTACACCAACATCGTATGTTGCTATGACTTCACACCCCATTTCTTCTGCTATAACTTTTGCTTCTTCGGCAATAGGGATATCGGAGGATCCAGCTGTTAAGATTCCGACTTTTCCGCCGGTCTTCTTGGTTTTGAAGTTGTCTTTTCTGAGTACGATAATGTTTGCTTTAGAGTTGATATGTAGAGATGTGTTATCGGGGATGTTCTTCTTTATGATGCTTATCTGATTTTTTTGGACTCGGCTTATAATTACTCTTCCTGTTGTTTTTAGAACTTTCCTTGTTATTTCTAAGATATTTTGTGGAGTTTTTCCTTCTCCAAGAATGATTTCTGGAATGCCTTTTCTGGTTTCACGGCCAGTATCTATTTTTGCCATATTGCCTATCTCTTCAATGGAGTGAATCCTCAGAAGTTTCTCTGCTTGTTCTACAGATATTTCTCCGTTTGAGAGTTTGTCGAGCACTTCCTTCATTTTTCTCACCGAACAGCATATCTATGTGTTGTATTTTAAAAGTAGATGGATTCGATTAGTTTTGATTGAACGGATAATTGTCATAGATTGCCAAATAGCGGGGGTTTCAGGGGATATGATGGTTGGGTCTCTGCTTGATCTTGGCGCCAATGTTACTAGAGTTTTGGGTGCAATGCGCTCTGTCCAAAGATACGTTGATGGATGCAGTAAATTGGAGGTTGTTGTTGAAGATGTTGTTGTTGGAGGTTTTCATGCTAAGAAAGTCATTGTTAAGGCTGAAGAATCTGAGAATATGACTGCATCTGAGCTTGAGGAATCTGCTCGGAAGTGTTTAGTTAATTTGGATGTTTCTTCTAAGGCTAAACAGTTTGTGTTAGACAGCATAAGTACTCTTGTTGAGGCGGAGGCGGTGGTGCATGGAGAAGATGTTGGGGAGGTTCATTTGCATGAAAGTGGATCTGTTGATACATTAGTGGATGTAATTGGTGCTGCTGTTGCACTTGAGGATCTTGGTCTTTTTGTGAATTCAAAGATTTATGCGTTACCTGTTTCTGTTGGCGGTGGTTTGTTCAAGTTTTCTCATGGTGTGGTTTCGAGTCCTGCTCCGGCTACAGTTGAGATATTGAGATCGAAAGGCTTTCCTATGGTTGGTGGGCCGGTTGATTCTGAATTGGCAACTCCTACTGGGGTTTCGATTCTTGTTAATTTGGTGGATGAGGTTACCAAGTTTTATTCGTCGATGAAGCCTATGGCGGTAGGTTATGGTGCTGGTTTCAAGAGTTTTGTGGAAATGCCTAATGTTTTACGGGTTGTTTTAGGTGAGCCTTTTGATTATGGTCTTTTAATGGATGAGGTCTATATGCTTGAGACTAGTGTTGATGATGTTACTGGAGAGGTAGTTGGTTATACGATGGATAAATTGATGCAGGATGGTGCTAAGGATGTGAATATTGTTCCTATTCAAATGAAGAAGGGCCGTCCCGGTCATCTTTTCAAGGTAATGGTGTCTGGAAGTGATGTTGAGCAGCTTTCTAGGGTTTTGATGGATGAGACTGGTACTCTTGGGGTGCGTGTTTTTCCTTGTAAACGACATATTTTTGGGCGTGAAGTTTTTCATGTAAATCTTGAAGTTGATGGAATTAAGGCTTCAGTTAGTGTTAAGGTTGCGGTTGATGGTAAAGGGAAGATTGTTCAGTTGAAACCTGAATATGATGATGTTAAGAAGCTGGCTGACAAGACTAATAAGCCGTTAAAGGAGATTATGGGTTTAGCTAAGATGAAAGCTGAAGATGTGGTTAAGGAGAGACGGTCTTGATGGATAGTCTTTCTTTGAAATATGAGAAGCTTAGATCTTTTGTTGAGGAGAAAGGAAGGGATGGGGTCGTTATTGCTTTTTCTGGCGGTGTTGATAGTTCAACTTTGGCTGCGGTCTGTTTTGAGGTGTTAGGTGGAAGAGCTGTAGCTGTTATAGGTGATTCTCCTACGTATCCTTCGGGTGAGTTGGAGTGGGCAAAGAAGATTGCTGGAGAGATAGGTATCAGGCATTTTGTTGTGGAGACGTGTGAATTGTCTGATGAGAACTTTGTTAAGAATCCTGAAGATCATTGTTATTATTGTAAGAAGGATCTTATAGGGTGTCTGCAGGATTTCGGGTTTAATTTGGGGTTCAATGTGGTTTTTGAAGGGACTAACTTTAGTGATTTAGGTAGTCACAGACCTGGTTTTAAAGCTGTTGAGGAAGTACAAAATGTTTTTAGTCCTTGGGTTATTTGTGAATTTACAAAGGATGATATACGGGAATTAGCTCAGAAATTGGGGTTTTCTTTCTTTGATAAACCTTCTTTGGCATGTCTATCTTCGCGTATTCCATTTGGTGAGCGGATTACAGTTGAGAAGTTGGTAAGGGTTAGTAAGGCTGAGCAGTTTATCAAGAATATTAGTGGAGTTCGTCAGGTTCGAGTTCGGGACCACAATGGATTGGCAAGAATAGAGGTGGGTGTTGATGAGAGATATCATCTTCTTGATATTGTTTTGTTAGATCGAATAAAAAAGGAGCTTAAGCAGCTTGGTTTCAGTTTCATCACTTTCGATCTTGAGGGATATAGGTCTGGAAGTATGTTGATGACTGTGGAAAATAATGAAAAATCTAGTTAGAAATAGGATATTAGTAAACATATAACATGTCTATAAAATCATTTTTTTTATGCGCACATAATTTCTTATTGTTTAACTTGTTTTTCGATCCATCTATATGTTTTCGTAAGTCCTTCTTCTAGGCTGGTAAGTGGTTCCCAATCAAGAACTTTTTTTGCTAATGTTAGATCTGCGTTTCTGCCTCTAACACCTTGTGGTGCTGATTTATCATATTTTTTTGTTATCTTTTTTTTGGAAATTTCTATTATGATATCTGCAAGTTCATTTATCGTGACAAGTCTATCCGAGCCTATATTTACCGGTTTTTCATATTTGTTTTTCATTAATGCTATAGTTCCTCTTACACAATCATCTATGTAACAAAAAGATCTTGTTTGTTTTCCATCGCCCCATATTTCTATTTCGCCTTGGTTTGGTGTTTCCGCTATTTTTCTGCAAAGTGCTGCAGGTGCTTTTTCGCGGCCACCGTCCCATGTTCCGTAAGGTCCATAGATATTGTGGTATCTTGCTATTCTGGTGTCAAGATTGTAATTCTTTCTATATGCTTCACACATTTTTTCTGTGAACAGTTTTTCCCAGCCATAATAGCTATCTGGTTCTGCTGGAATTGCATCTTCTTCTTTTAGAGATGGAACATTTGTTTCTAATTGTTTGTACTCTGGATAAATGCAGGCAGATGATGAATAAAACAGTCTCTTTATGTTGTTTTCAACTGAAGCTTGAAGCATATTCAAATTTATTAAACAACTATTGTGCATTACATTTGCAAATACGGATGTAATGTATCCAATACCCCCCATATCTGCACTTAGCTGATAAACATGATCGATATCTTTTGTTGCTTTGAGGCAATTCTTAAAATTCCTCAAGTCAAGAGTGATTTTTTCAGATGAATATGTTTCAGTGAAATATCCGTCCCATTTGATGTCAACAGCTCTTACAAAATTTCCTTGTTTGTGAAGTTCTTTTACCAAATGGCTACCTATAAAACCTCCCGCTCCTGTAACTAATATACGATTCATCATTTTTTATCTCCTGGATTTTGATTGTTAAATATTACCTAAAAAGATTGCCATATTTCTTTCGTTACTAGTAGCTCCTAAAATATATTAATTTAGATTTTGTTTGCCGCATATGTTGTTAATTAGCTGTTTTTTGTTGTTTTGGTGTTGAAACCTTTTTTTCATGGTGTTGCATCTATTGTCTTAGTTTCTGTTTTATTTGTTTTGGAAGGTGAGCCATATGGTGTTTTGCCAGGTTGGTTACTTTTTGGGTTTATAGTTGGGGTAGGTGTAGATCTTGACCATGTTTTTTTGGCTTTGATTTTTAATTGGGAAGTTGCTGTAGAAAATATTTTGTCTCTTAACCCAATTAATATGTATCGAGACTTTATGAATGGACGAATAACGGGTAATACACTGGATTTTAATCAATCTGTGGTGTATAGTTCATTTCATTTAATCACAATGATTCTGGTGAATCTTTTGGTGAGTCTATATTTTCCTAGTTTTACTGGATTATCTATATTGGTTACTGGGGCTCATTATTTGATGGATCATATCCAATTACTAAAAAAATTAGGAGTTTTTCAGGAAATAACTTGATATTCATCTCTTTTAACTAGTGTATAGGATTACAAAATTGTTTTTATTAGTCCTTATTGATGGTTATTGAAAAACAGTAATCTTAAAGTAAAGTAAAAATGTACTGACTAGCTTGAAAAATAAGCATGCCTAGATATCTTTTTTTTCTCCGAAAAGCGTTAATACGTTTAATAGTTGGTAGAACTAAATTTTATCATTTAGAGGCTATTGAGAGGGAAGAGCTTTCTTTGCTGGATAGTGTTAAGTCAAAGAATGAAGTTGAACGTTGTGTTTTAGATGGGGCGACGGATATTTATGAACATTTAACTACATTATTTCTGCTTATTATTGAAAAGAAAGCGAAAACTATTGTTGAACTTGGGACAAGAAATGGTGAATCCACGATAGCGCTTGTGGAAGGTGCCAAGAAGACGAATGGAAAAGTATTTTCTTTTGATTTAGATCCATGCCTTGAAGCAAAAAAAAGAATAAAGTCACTTAACTTGGATTCATACTGGAGTTTTAAACAATCTAATTCTCTGGATGTAGATTGGAAATCAGAAATTGATCACCTTTTCATCGATTCAAGTCATAAATATTCTGAAACGTTAGCTGAACTAAAGAAATTTGAGCCTTATGTGCGGAATGGTGGTGTAATTACATTGCATGATATTGTAACTTGTCCTGAAGTGATGAATGCAATGGACAAATATTTTGAAAAAAGATCAGATATAATGATTTATAGATTCTTTAATAATCATGGTTTAGCAGTGATAGTTAAAAATAGTAAATGAGTGAAAATCAATGTTATATTAATACGCATTCATTGCAGCATTACGCAATAATTTAGTAATTTATTAGACACAACATTTGGTATCAAAATGCTATATAGTTCATTTCGATTATAATTATAATTTTAGTGAATATTTTTTCCTTTTATATTTTAATTTTTATTCTAATATTCTTAATAATCACTGGTGTTCCATATTTGACGGATTATATCTATTTAGTTATGACTGATTAAGGTCGTTATTCTTTTTTTGATTCAGGTTCTTCAGTTGCTGTAGGTTCGGGGGAACTTGTTGCTTCAGGAACTTCGCCTACATCTAATGGTTCAGGTGCTGGGGTTGTTGCCATTGTGTATCCTATCCATGCGATTATTGCAAGAATCATAGCTATAGCTAAGAATGCGGTGATCTGTAAAATCAGGGTTGTCATACTTGCATTATAGAAGAACAGTAGGTAACCATAAATCAGAATGCCTGCTAATCCAATAATTAAAAGTAAAGCTCCAATTCCTTTATCGCTAGCCAAATAGAATCAATTTGATTATTTGGTGTATATTGTATTTATGTGTTTTCTATTCCTATTTATCTGCTAAATAATTAATATTTTAGAGTGATTTAAGAAGGTAGGCGTTTGTAACTCTATGAGTGATGTGATGTGAGAGTTGTGGTTGCAGGTACTGGATATGTTGGTTTAACTACAGCTGTATGTTTTGCTTCCCATGGTCATCAGGTAAGATGTACAGATATTGATGAATCTAAGATAGAAATGATTAACATGGGTATTTCTCCTATTTTTGAGGAAGGGATGAATTCACTGTTAAAAGAGGTTGTTGAATCAGGTCAACTTACGGCTTCCACTGATTTAGAGAAAGCTGTTGTGAGTTCTGATATTTCATTTATTTGTGTGGGAACTCCCAATTTAGAAGATGGTGGTATAGATCTTTCTCAAATACGTACAGTTTCAGCTTCTATTGGAAAAGCTTTGAGTAATTATGATGGAAGGCATGTTGTGGTTGTTAAAAGCACTGTTTTGCCAGGAACTTCTGAGGAGACTATCCTTCCAGAACTTGAAAAGAATTCTGGATTGAAGTCAGTTAAGGATTTTGGATTGTGTGTTAATCCTGAATTCTTACGGGAAGGCCAAGCAATATCTGATTTTCTAGATCCCAAGAATACTGGAATTGTGGTTGGTGAATCAGATACCGAATCTGGTGATGTTCTAGTTAAATTGTATGCTGGATTTAATGGATCCGTTTTACGTACTTTTTTGAGAACTGCAGAGATGATAAAATATGCTCGGAATGCATATCTTGCAAAAGATGTTTCTTTTGCAAATGAGATTGCAAATATTTGTAGTACGTTTTCAATTGATTATCTTGATGTTAAAAAGGGGATGGAGATGGACTCAAGAATAGGTGAAGGAAGATTTCTTTCGGCGGGGTTAGGATATGGTGGTTCATGTTTTAAGAAGGATGTTTCAGCATTAATACATAGGGCAGAGAGCCAAGGAATTGAACCCAATCTTTTGAAGGAAATTGAAGCAGTGAACGAAAAACAGCCTACTGTTATTCTGGAGTTAGCTAAAAAAGCTCTTGGAAACTTGAAGGGAAAAAAGATTGCGGTTCTCGGTTTAGCCTTCAAGGAAAAAACAGATGATGTTCGTGAATCAAAAGCCATAAAAATTATTGATCTTTTTCTCACTAATAAAGCTCAGGTTGTAGTGTTTGACCCAAAAGCTATGGATAATGCAAAAAAGATATTTGGTGTAGATGTTGATTATGCTGAAAATGCTGAAAATGCTTTGAAGAATTGTGATGCTTGTGTAGTTGCTACTGAATGGCCGGAGTTTGGGAACCTTAAACTATTTTCCAATAAAGAGGATTTAATAATTATTGATGGCAGAAGAATTCTGGATTGGAAATCACTTCCTGAAAATATTCGATATTATGGGATTGGATTTCCAATTCTAAATAAGTAAGTTTAGCTATTTAACCGATTATTTGCCAGACGCTCATACGAAATTCTTAGCGCCTGCCAGTAGCTTTCTGGTGTCCCAATGTCTAGGTGTAATGCTTTTTTCAGTTTGACGGCCATTATTTTTTGCCCCAATTCAATTTGTTTTTGTATCCCATCTGTGAGTTGAATTTCATTACCTTTTCCAGGTTGAGTTTCTTCAAGTGCTTTGTAAATCTTCTCTGTAAACAAATATATTGGCATAATTGCTAGGTTAGTTGAAGGTTTTTCAGGTTTTTCTTCTACTTTTTTAACTTGATAAGGTTGTTTTACACCTTCGATTTCTGCAATTCCATAATGTTTAGTTTCTTCAACTTCAAGTAGACACAATGTAGTGTCAGTTTTTTCTTTCATCTGAACGATTTGGTTGATATGTTCTTCGTTGTTAGATGATATATATGTGTCTCCTGCATGAACTAAAAAAGGTTCCTGGTTTGTGAAAGATTTTGCTTGCTGGATTGCATGACCAAAGCCTTTTGGTGTAGGTTGATTGATCCAAATAATTGTTGATTTACCGATTTTTTTATAAAATTCTTCAAGATCTCTTGATTCTTGGGACCTACCTGATTCCTCTAACCTAGCTAAGTATCGTTGGTCAGGTGAGAAGTGATCTTCGATGGTCCTTTTTCCTCGGCCAACTATAAAGCAAAATTCTTTAAAGCCAGCATTAAAAAGTTGTTCGTAAACTAATTGAACTACAGGTTTAAGGCAAATTACTCCATTAGAATTTCTATTATGAAGAGGAAGCATTTCTTTCGGTATTTCTTTCGTTATAGTTAGTAGTCTAGTTCCCATTCCAGCTGCTGGTATTACAACTTTGTTAATCATTATTTATTGGTCCTCTCTTTTGCATTTCAAGCGTAGAAGTATTTCTAAGTAGCATTTATCATTTATTACTTAATCTTGAATAGATATTTTTTATTATTTTCGAATTAAGGTATTCTCAATTTTATCAATAATTCTTTCTAATTTTTTAGGTGATGCTTGTTTTATTATACCAAAATCTTCTTTTGTAAAGTATTTTGTAAGATAAGCAAATAATGTTGCTAAACAAAAGAATGATAGTATCTCTATTGGTGCCCTTATCCTAATTGTTAAAGGTACTATATTTGTAAGGTATTGGTCAAGTATGTAAAGTGGGAATGCAATTGTGATGGCTACAATTATGGGTTTTCTTATAGCTGATAAAAGGTGAAGATCAATTTCACTTCTAATATAATAATATCCAACGATAAATCCCACCATTGAGAAGGTAATACGTCCTGCTGCCCCAGCTATACCTCCCCATTGGCTTGCGAATCCTGCAACCACAATAATATTGGTTATTGAGGATAATATACCAATAATAATAATCGGTCTTGTTTTCCCAGTGCTTTGAATAATAGTGATTACAAGTAGTGTGAAAGACGGAATTATGGAAGTTGCCGCAAGCATTGCGAATGGAATCGCTCCTGAAACATGTTGTGGACCATAGACTACTTCTATCGCAGTAGCTGAAAGAACCGCGAATGAAGCGCCTACTGGAATTAGGATCTTGCTTACTATTCGAATATATGTTTCCACCATTGGAGCTAGACCTTTTCTACCGTTTCTGGCATATCTTCCAGATAGCGCTGGGAATATTGCATGGCCAATGGGAATGTAAAACATTGATAGAATCAAAGCTCCTGAGACAACTAAATAATAAGTTCCTATTTGTGAAAGATTTGGTGAGAATGCATAAAGAATTGCAATATCTGCCCAGGCTTGAATAAATAGGATTATCGTGAAAATATGAATTGGTAAACTATACTCTAATATAGCTTTTACAGGTAAACCTCTTTTTAATTGAAGCTTATGTCTTAGAACAATTAAGGCAAATATTAATGCTAAAAATGATGCAAGCATCCAACTTATTGTTATACCCAGTAATCCAAAGCCCAAAAAAGTCAGGGATAACGCAAGAAATCTACTAACTCCAGTATTTAGAATATTTTGTAGGGCCAATTCTTTGAACATTCCAAATCCAAGCATTTCTCCTCCAAAGAATATAGATAAATTAAAAATAAAAGCTGTTATCAACATTATTATTATTGGCCAACTTTCTGAGGTACTTCCAAAAATCAAAATTGAAAGCTCTGCATTAAATACTAAAAGAACAATTAACACAGAAATAGAGATTGAAACCAAAATTGTTAATCCTGTTCTAATTATTTTTCCAATCTCATTGCTTCTCCCTTCCTCAACATAAGTTGGAATGAATTTTTGAAGAGCAAGTTGAATAGAAGGATTTATCAATGAAAAAAAAGAATTTAACATTAATAGCAAAGATAGTTTTCCAATATCTGAAGAGTCAAGAATTCTAGCTATAATCAAATAGAAAATGAGTGAAAATATATACTCTGAAATAGTCTGAATTGTGAGATAAACTGCACCTTTAGCCACTTTTTCTGAATGCAATGTATCTCAATTCCAAGTATTCCTTCTAAGGTTAGCCGGTATTATCTGTAGATTATATTCTTTTTTTCTCTCTTAAACCTTTACTTGCTAGATTACTTTTGCAGATTTAGATATTATAATTATCTTCTTGCATTTTGTAGAGATGGCTTGTTTTTTTGTTATATTACCATACAATATTTTTCTTATTGAATTTAAATTGTCCATAATAATATAATTGGAATATATCTACTTTTTCTTAGTTAACATCATGTAAAAAAATGATGATTTATGTTTTGGTTAATAAGTTATTTATAGTTCACTTCATTTGATTATTATGATAGTTATGAATCTAATTATAGGTCTCTATTTGATAAATCTCTCCTTATTGACTTTTTTCATTAATACTCATCATTATTCTAGAGGCCATCTTCTTTTTTCCAATTAGAAAGAGATAATTAGATTAGAGATTTACAGACTCTAACATTAGTGAAAATGAATTGATAATTGCTTGTGTTCCTGCTTATAATGAGGAGAGGGATTTAGGACCTGTTGTGCTGAAAACTATGAAATTTGTTGATAAAGTTATTGTGTGTGATGATGGTTCTACTGATCTTACTGCAGAGGTCGCTAAGCAACTGGGGTGTAATTTGATTATTCATAATTCTCGACTTGGCAAAGGAATAGCACAGAAAGCTCTTTTTGAGGAGGCACTTGACCTTGGAGCTAAAATTATTGTTACCCTGGATGCTGATGGACAGCATTCTCCTGAGGACATCCCAGCTTTAATTGAGCCTATTCTTGGTGGTGGTATAGACATCGTAAATGGTTCAAGATTCCTTAAGAAATCAAAAGAGATGCCTCTCCATAGGGTTATTGGGAATAATATACTGACTTCTTTTACTCGTCTCTTGTCTAATGAAGCCTTTAAAGAGTTGACTGACTCTCAGAGCGGTTTTAGAGCATATTCAAGAAAGGTTTTGGAAAATGTTAGAATTAAAGAGAAGGGTATGGGTGTTGATTCAGAGATTCTTATTAATGCATCAACAGGTTCATTCAAGGTTAAAGAGGTCCCTATTTCAGTGTCTTATGATGGCAATGAAGGTTCAACTTTCAACCCAATTAATCATGGCCTGAACGTTTTTTATTCTCTATTCAGACTTGCATCAGAACAGAAGCCAATAGTTTATTTCGGTTTGCCTGGCTTAATATTGGTCATTGCAGGGATATTAATGGGTTTTAGAGTTTTGAATATTTTTTTGGATATAGGAGTTATTGCTGTTGGTAGTGCATTTATCTCCATTGGTCTGATTATTGTAGGGTCTATTGCAAGTACAACTGCAATTGTTCTTCAAGTTTTCTTAAATCAGATAAAGAAAATATAATCCACTTAGAGGCATTTTTTTTGAGAGGTTATTTCAGTTATAGATATCTTATTATTTTTGGTATTATTATTCGTTTAATGTTAGTGCCTTTTTTTGCTCATCCATTCGATATGTTTGCTTGGTATAGTTATGTTGATAGTGTGCTCAATGATGGTGTTTTTCTTTCTGCAATCGGTTTTCCGCCGATTTGGCAATTCTTACTTATTCCTGTAGCTTACTTATATGGCTGGCTTTCAAATATACTTGATATTTCTGTAATTCAAATTTCTTCTTTACCTCCAAACTTTGATCCAAGTTATGGAATTACTGTTGTTACGGACCCTCTTTTCAATACATTGGTTAAAATTCCTTTGATTGTTGCTGATCTAATATCTGCTTTTCTGATTTACCGAATTGCCTATCGCTTTTCAGGAGATATCTCGATTTCTCAACATTCTGCAATATTCTACTTTCTTAGTCCTATCGTTATCTGGATTTCAGCTGCTTGGGGACAGTATGATTCACTTGCGGTTCTTTTCACACTCCTTTCGTTTTATTTCCTATTAGTGACTAAGAGATTTTTTCTTTCTTCTGTGTCTCTCTATATTGCCTTTTTGATCAAGGTTTACCCAATTATCTTCTTAGTTCCAATTATCGCTTTGATTTTAAAGTTTGAGACTGCTAAGCGATGGAAACTGTTTAGTTACTTGGTATTTCTCATTCCTATATCTCTCTATCCAGTTATCGTCCACGGTATCGGTACCTTTAGTTTCTTTGAGACTTTAGTATTTCCTAGTAATTTCCTCTTTACTTCAGGTTATGGTTTGACTTACTGGTCAATTTCATTAATTATGCAGACTGATATTGCTTGGTCAAGATTGCTGATGTATATTTTAACTACAGTATTCATTCTTCTTTCCTCATATTATGTTTTTAAGAGGGCCGATAAGTCATTCAATATTATTATCCAGGGATCATTCCTATTAATATCCAGCCTTTTCCTATCCTTAACTATAGTTCTTGAGCAACGTGTCCTGATTATGATGGCTCTTCTCTCCTTAGTTATGATTTACCATCCCTCTCTCAGGAAATATGTTCTTTCTCTTTCTTTCTTAGCTTTTCTTTTTGCGCAAAAAAACTTCCCATTCTATTTGCTCCCGCTGGCATCTAGATATCCCGATATGTTTTCATTCTTGTTTTCTTCTGTGTCTTCATTTATTAACCGAACACCAGTTTTCATAGCCCCCTCATTCAGTGGTGGTCTGATACTATTCACTATCGGAACAACTTTTTCAGCGGTCCTGATTATCATCATTTGGAAAATATTTTTTGATAATTACACTAAACGGTGGTCGAGATAAACAATTACGATGGTATGATTATTATCTCTGATATAGTTTATAGTGATTAAACAAATTAGGTTAACTTAAGAGAATTATTCATAGTTATCTTCATATTGTTTAAAGAAGATTTAATAAGAAAAAAAAATTACCCCGTTCTAATGAATTTGCAAAGATATTTGTATACTCCTAATATTGTGATGAAGAAACGACTAAATCTCTTGAAACGAAAAATGTTGCGAAATAGAATGTGGTTCAGTAAGTTAACAGGTGTTGAGCGTGGCTTAGTGATTCTCTCTCCGTTGTGAAGTGAAATTGGTCAGCATCACTCTTCTTCGAGTACTTATCACGATGCTTTCACGTTTCTCGTATCTATTGGAGAGCAGATTTATAGCGAGTATAGAGCAGTGTGGAAAGATATTGGCTGGGCAGCTGGCGAAGGCCGCGGTTTCTTGGGGCAATAAGGCTGCTTCCTCTTGGGCAAGTAACATTTCTTATATTAGGTATCTGGGATTGATCTCCAAACCATGTTGGTAAGTTCCGCTTTTAGGACGATTCCTTAATTGAATATTTGTGCGTATGCAAGTGAATCGCAGGAGTCAGTATTAGAGGAAGGAGAATGAATGGGATGATGGAGAAAGGTAATGCAAAGTTCCGTAATTGGCTACATTATCAAATCTTATTGGAAGGAATTTGAAGAGGTATGGAGACGAATTTAAATCTTGAATCAGACGGAATAATATCCTTTGCAAATGGTAATGATTTGGAATGGTGATAGAGATTTTCGGTTTAAGGGTAGACGATCACGTAAGTAGATCTTACGGAGCTTTAGATATTTATGTTATCTGAACTGTTGCATTAAGGTAAGGAAAGATGGAGACGCTTAAGATTCTTATTTTTAATTGGCGTTGTTGGTTAAACCCAGATTTTGGTGGAGCTGAGATTTTAACCTATGAAACTGCCATAAGATGGGTCAAGGCTGGACATGAGGTGACTTTGTTTACCGCTGAGTTTCCAGATTGTAAGAGAGAGGAGGTTGTGGATGGAATCAGGGTGGTTAGGGCTGGTGGTAAGTATCTAGTTTACAGGATGGCCAAAAAGTATTACAAAAAGCGTTTCTCGAAGGAGGGCTTTGATGTTATTATCGATGAGATCAATACTATCCCTTTTCTTACGCCGAAGTTCGTGAATAAGGACGAGAAGATAATTGCTTCAATTCATCAGTTGGCAAGGGAATATTGGTTTTATGAAACTTCTTTTCCAGTAAATTACATTGGATCTTATTATCTTGAAGATAGATGGCTAAAGAATTATCTTGATATTCCCACTGTTACGCTTTCTGAAAGTACTAAACAAGATTTGTTTAATTTAGGATTCAAAAAAGTCTTCTCTATACCTCCAGGTGTGAATTTTAAACCTCTAAATCGAGTTTCTGAGAAGGAAAAGCATCCCGTCATAGCCTATGTTGGAAGGTTAAAACGGCAGAAACGGGCAGATCATGCTATTAAGGCTTTTAAGTTACTAAAGAAGAAGATACCAACTACTGAGCTCTGGATTATTGGGGACGGATATTTTAAGAAGAACTTGCAGGCTCTTGCTTGCGATGGAGTTAGGTTCTTTCACAATCTTTCTAATGAAGAAAGGCGACAGTTATTGATAAGGGCATGGGTTTTGGTTCACCCAGGTATCAGGGAAGGTTTTGGCTTAAATATCATTGAAGCTAATGCGTTAAGTGTTCCTGCCGTCGCCTATGACGTTCCTGGACTGAGGGACGCCATTCAAGATGGTAAGACGGGCTTGCTCATCAAATCTGGGGGTATACAGGCTTTGGCTGATGTGCTTTATGATGTTTTAATATCTACCGATTTGAGGGAAAAGCTTTCCGAAAACGCCTTAAAATCCTCAAGGAATTACACATGGGAAAGATATTCTGAAGCCTTCATGAAGATCATCACGCAATTGATCCGGAATTGAAGTTTCTATTTGAAGGGGAAACTACCTTCAAAGATTCCACATATCTGTTGTTTAAGTATTGCAGGCTTTATGAAGGGGTTTCTCGGTAAAAAGATATCATGTACTACAAATAGTATTCGAATTGTATAAAGAACAGCATACGAATCTTGCTTCAGCTACTATGACTTTACAGCTTGCTTTTAACGCAAGATATTAATCAGCAGGGGAAATAGCGATTACATTATTAAGAGGATTAGATTTTGGGTAAATTACATGCGGATTATTGGATAGTAGATCTTTTTGACCTTTCGTTCTGTTCCTGCTATTTTTGGGTGCTTTTAGAATGATAATTTCTTTTAGCGGAATGGATGGAACTGGTAAGACGTATCATTCTACTGAATTATGCAAGAAATTAGCAAGCAAAGGTGTCATAGTCAGATATATTCATATGATGTCTGAGGATGTAGATTACACGATTATTCGATATTTGCTACTACTGGTTATAAAAGCCCACTTGGGGGTTACTACTTCTAAGGGGGAGGTGCAGACACGGGCACCTAAGAACCCTGTTGTTAGAACCATTTGGCCTCTTTTAGCCCTCTTGGATTATCTAGTCACTTTTCTTACAAGAATCAGACCATTGGCCAAGAATGCCGTATTAATATGTGATAGATGCTATTATGACTATCTCGCTAGCTTTTATGCTTTAGGAATCACAAATGATTGGAGCCTTGCTTTAGCTATGAAATTTATTCCTAAATCAGATCAGACCTTTTTTCTAGATTCTGATGTTGATGTAGCTTTTAAGAGGATTAAAGGAGAACTGTCTCCAGAATATTTGGGTAGACTACGTGTTGCTTATATCAAAATGATTCGTATGCTTGATCCTACACCTAAAGTACTCAACACAGTAAAAGATAGAGATTTTATCAGCACCAAGATCTTTGAAGATTCGTGCACTTTACTTGGTTTAAATACGGAGACACATCAATAATTGGATAACGAATCTTGCTTCATACTCTATTACATTGACGCTAAATGCAATAAGAGAATACGTTCGAACGATTTCGATCGCATGGATATCTCTTGGAAGAAAATTCTCAAAATAGCGTCCCTAAACCGTGTACTCTATCTCTTCTCGAAGAAGGTATTACAAAATGAAAAAGTAAAATGGAATACTCAAGTATATGAAAATCTGCAGCGAATATCTGATGAAGGAGAGCAATGGCAGAAACGATTGAAGGCTACAATCGTGTACCTGAACACTGTTTTATCTGAAGCTGGTGTCGCTTTTTTGGTGATTAAAACAAAAAGTGATGTCCCTCATGTGACATTTGATATCGATATTTTGGTACATCTGTCAGATATAGACCGCGCTGTTAAGGCATTTGTTGATTCTGGAGCTACCATATCTGGGCATAAAAACATCGGTAAGGATACAGGGGATGTATGTGTGTTTCATCCTCATCTTCTGAAAATAGAGGTCCATGGCCAGCTCACTTGGTCAGGTTTAAAACACTTCGACAATAATTTTGTTCATCTGGATCCTAGAAAGGCAGCAGTATCAGGAATTGAAACCATCGTTCCAAGTGCTGAAGCCGAGTTCTTGTTGAATGCAGCACATATTCTCTATAAACATCCGATACTGACTATATTTGACTTCTTGCATATGTCCTCCTGCGCAAATGAAGTACAGAACTGGGATGCTGTGTTGCATCAGGCTGAGAAGTACGGCTGGTCTCGCAGCTTAGCCAAATTTATGCGGATTCTGGGATCCATCTACATGACGATATACGGTGATTCTCCAGACTGGGTAGACACATCTGAACTAGAGCATGAAATGTTCAGTTTTCCACATTTCTTTTCAATTTGGTTTGTGATAAAAACTCTTTGGGAAAGGATTTCAGTCAAAGCACTCGTAAATAAGTTATCACTATACTACACATTCACTTGGGTAAGATACTATCTTTTTGGAAGGAATAGACTACCTTACTACTCATCTTGGTATCCCATGAATCAATTATACAAAGGATTTAACAAATGACAAAGGATTTGAAAAAGCCTAAAGTACTTGTACTCGGTGCTGGACTATATCCTGTCATCCATTTCCCTTTTTATAAATTCCAAAAGGGGATTCACAATCTTGGCTTCGAGGTACATGTTCTGACCACACTTACCCATGGTCTAGGTAACTACGAAAAGAATCTGATGAAGAAAGAAGGAAAGGATGGAGTTAGATACCATTTCTTAGATGTAAGTTGGCTTAGGGGTAATTCCACAATACCCCTTTTAGTATCAAGACTCATGCTATTCTTTGCTGTAATACATCTAAACTCTACACATCGTTTCCAAATAGTTCATGACTATTCTTCTTCACCATTATTCATCTATTTAGGCGCGATCTTAAAACGATTCCTGGGTGTGTACACAATTCACACGATTTTGACAAGTAATATGGGTTATCTTGGCTTTTTAGGGCTTGGAAAGTCGGTTGGACTCATCGATAAATGCATTTGTGTCACAAGATACCAGTGGCACCTGTTTATGCAAAAAGGATGTCCACCGGAGAAGCTAGTTTACATACCCCTCGGTATCGACTGTGAAAGATTTTTTGTAACACAGAATAAGTCGTTTCTTCGTAAAAAAAGGAAGATTCAAGAAAAGTCCACCGTGGTACTTTTCTTATCACGCGTCTTAACAGAACAGAAGGGTGCCTTCACTCTAGCAAGAGCTATTCCATTTATTCTCAAGGAATATACTAATACAATATTTATCTTTGCTACTTTAGGTGCCTCATTCGTTTATGACAGAAAACATGGTTCCCACAAAAAAAAGATTTTGGAAATTCTCAAGAAACATGTTAAGGAGGTAATGATTTTTGAAGGCTACCAGAATGTACCACAGATGATGGCGATTGCTGACATAGTGGTACTACCACTGACAACGATGTATGGAACACTTGGCTACCCTCAAACACTTCTTGAGGCAATGGCTTCTGGTAAAACGATTGTTGCATCCAACATAATTGGAATCAATGAAGTGATTATCGGTGGGCATAACGGATTGTTATTTCGAATTGATGATCATCAGGAATTAACGCGCCAAGTATCAGTATTTTTAAGAAACCCAGAGTTAAGAAAGACATTTGGCGAACGTGCGAGAAGAGATGTCAGTGAGAGGCTAAACATAAAAACCAGTATTGACAAGGTTTTTAATATATATCAACAATTACTTAAATTGTCAAACTAAAAGTGTGAGTGTATTTATTATGAAGATTGCTATCTCTTTTCCACCTATCTCTGAAAATAGAGGTACGCCCCTTTTAGCTCAGAATAGACAATTTCAATACTTTCACGAGTCTACCTACATCTATCCGATGGTTCCTGCATATGCAGCTACTTTGCTAAAACAGTCAGGATATAATGTAGTTTGGGATGATGGTGTTGCTGAGGAAAAGACGTATGTAAAGTGGCTCAGGGAGATAGAGACGACTAATCCAGATATTGTAGCTATTGAGACCAAAACGCCAGTAATAAAAAGGCATTGGGATATCATAAGTGATTTGAAGCATATTAATTCTGAGATGAAGATCGTTTTGATGGGTGATCATGTCACTGCATTGCCTCGTGAATCATTGGAGAATAGTGAGGTAGATTACGTTTTGACTGGTGGGGACTATGATTTTCTATTGCTGAATTTGGTTAAATATCTGAGTGGCGAGGTAAAAAAACTTGACCCCGGAATCTGGTATAAAGATAACGGTATAGTGAAGAGTACAGGTAAGTTTGTCCTTGATCACAATTTGAACAGTTTACCGTTTTTGGATAGATCTCTAACGAAATGGAAGCTCTATAGCGAGAAAAATGGGAATTTCAAGGAAACTCCGGGATCCTATACGATGGTTGGCCGAGATTGTTGGCAAAGGAAGGATGGTGGATGTACATTCTGTTCGTGGACTACCCTTTATCCTATATTCAGAGTCAGAAGACCAGAGTTTCTAGTCGATGAAATCGGAATATTGATAGATCAATATGGAGTTAAGGAGATATTTGATGACACCGGAACTTTTCCTGTTGGGAATTGGCTGAAAAAGTTCTGTAATATGATGATTGAGAGGGGTTACAAGGATAAGGTATCCTTAAGTTGCAACATGGTTTTTGGTGCATTAAGCCTTGATGAGTATAAGCTGATGAAGAGGGCTGGCTTTAGAATGCTGTTGTTCGGATTGGAGTCTGCTAGCCAGAGAATTTTGGACGAGGTAAACAAAGGCTTGAAGGTGGAGGATATAGTCAACTCCTGCAAAATAGCGAAAGAAGCGGGCTTAACAGTCCATATCACAATCATGTTCGGCTATCCTAATGCGTCCAGAGAGGAGGAGCTTCAAACCTTTCGTTTAGCCCGAAAATTGATGGAGAACGGATATGCTGACACCTTGCAGAGTACGCTTTTGATCCCGTACCCCGGAACTGGTCTGTATAGGAAAGCTGTGGAGAATGGTTGGTTACGCTTTTCACCTGGTGAATGGAACCATTGGGATATGTCTGAGCCTATTTTGAAGAGCGACGATGTGTCACCTGAAGAGATAAAGAAGTTGTGTGACGAAACGTACAAGTTGTTTTGGTCACCAAAATACATCTTCAGAAAATTGCTATCAATTCGATCGGTTGGAGATCTAAAATTTACTTTTCGAGGGGCACGCAGAGTTATGGGTCATATAAGGGATTTCAAGTGACTATACACGGAGAAAGCTGTACCAGATAATATGAGCATTAAAGGAATGATTTATGAATTCTGATTTTTCGGTACTCGAATGTAACAGTATCACGGACATTCGCAGAAGAATTACTAAGGTATTGCAAGACCGAATTGATATGTTCCCCAAATCTAAAGATGCACTTATTCTGTTGAAACCAAATTTGAACAGTGACATGAATACCTTAACAGGAAATACGACTGACCTAAGAGTCATTGTAAGCGTTATCGGATTCCTTCAGAAAGAAGGTTACAAAAACATCGTTATAGCAGATGGAACAAGCAGTGGGTTTTATCATAATCACATTAATGTCATTTCCAGATTAAAAGTCGAAAGAGTAGCAGAAAAACTCGGTGTCAAAACGTTAGACCTCAACAATGCACCACATATAGACATAGATTTTGGCGGTGGATTCAAAGCAAAGATTGCCAAGATATGTTTTGATAGTGACTTCTTCATCAATCTACCAAAGCTAAAAATGCATTTTGAAGTTCGAATGTCTGCTTGTTTAAAGAACCTAATTGGTTGTGTTCAGGGTCTAGAAAAGCAAAAGGTACATGATGATCTTGCGGCAAACATACTCAAACTGAATCAAAAGATAAAGCCAAATCTTAACATCGTTGATGGGCTCATCGTTATGGAGGGGACCGGCCCCAGTGCAGGGAGACCAGCGTATTTAGGTTCAGTTGTAATTGGGTTTAACCCGTACATAGTCGATGGTGTATGCGCTAAACTGATGGGGTGGAACTGGCGTTCAGTTCCTTACTTGAGGATAGCTCAAGATACCGGTCTTGTTACGGCTGAGCAGAGCCATATGATCGATGATTTTCAACCGTCTCTAAATAGGGAATTTTTGCGCCCGCATAAAAATCTTCTAGTCACGATAGCTTATCATCCTATGTTAAGAAAATATATTACGAATCTTCGCCTTTCACGATTTGGTGATTACATCGTTTCACAGACCTCTATTTCAAAGATTCTAGTTAAGTCTGGGCTTAGACAAGACACCTTTATCGAAGAGGATGAGAAAATTCAGGAAATATATGTTGACTCTAATTGTGAAAAATCTGGGGTTTGTGCTGATTATTGCCCAATGGAGTTGAATCTTCCTGATGATCTTGGATCAAACGATAGCTGTGTTGAGTGTCTATACTGCTTTTTTGTTTGCCCAAAAAAGGCGATCAAGTTTAAAAGCCAACCAGGTTTCCTTACAGCACAGATCAAAAAATATGAGGCCGCTCGCAAGGTAGCGAATTCAGCATACTTGTAGTCAAATAATTCTTTAATGTGAGTTTTTCTATAAAAATATATCAAACTATGAAATCTACTATATTGGATAACGTCAAAACATAATTAATAAGTTTGTCTAATCTGATAAGAAAAGGAATAAATCAGACTCTTTAGAAAGACACACATCATGACAAAAAATAGGCCTAAAGTACTATTAATTGCACCATCCTTTTTTATGGCTGGTGGTGATACACGAATTCTTGAATGCATCAAACGCGGCCTATTTGGAAACACACACATCATGACAGGAAGGAAGGGTAAAAAAGTCCTTACAGCACTTAAGTTAAAAAATGTCAGCATGCATGTTATTCCTCTAATTCCCGAGAACGAATATTACTTCTTTTTTAGAAATCGTCTTTCTACGTTCCTTTATCCGTTTGTTCGATTGCTATTATACACTTTATACCTCCCAGCTCTCATAATGGCTGACATCCGGCCGAATTTCACAATTTCTACTACACACTATTTGCATGATCTATTAATAGCGATATTTTATAGCAAGTTGTCGAAGACAAAGCTTGTAGTGTATGTTCATCATTTATTTCCTTCTTTGTCGGTGAGATCTGAATATAACACATTTTTTAAAAATCTTTTGGCATATATTAATGATATACTAAGTATTATGCTTATTAGAATATTTGCTGATAAAATTATAACATATCCAAGTATGATGCCTGAAGCTGTCAGAAAGGGTTTACCTGAGAATAAAATGCAAAAGATGATGAGTGGTGTAAATTTAAAGTACATATCAAAAGTACCAAAAAGCAATGAAGTCTTTGATGCTTGCTTTGTTGGGAGAGTCGCGAGAATCAAGGGAGTTTTTGACTTAATTGATGTGTGGGCAAGGGTTTGTTCAAAGGTTCCTGACCTAAAATTGGCAATTATAGGAGTCACAACTCATGACACTCCGTTGGTAATCAAAACAATAGCAAAAAATAACTTGAAGGGAAATATAATTATGAAGGGTTTCTTATCTGAGCATGATAAATATGCTGTAATGAAATCTTCCAAAATATTCGTTTTTCCAAGCCATGAGGAAGGACTAGGAATCGCGATAATTGAGGCATTAGCCTGTGGTCTTCCTGTTATTGCTTATAATCAGATAGCGTACAAAGCATTTGGACAAGATCCATTGATTAGAATTCCTATTGGCGACAAAAAATATTTTTCTAACAAAATCTTAACACTTTTATCAGACAGAGATAAACGAATAAACATGAGTAAAAAAGCCAAAGAGATATCAGACCAATTTGATTGGGAGAAATTGGTTAAAGAAGAACGAGTTATTCTTTTTGGATAAACTTAATAAACATGATTCAATTTTCAATTCAAAGCTTACGGGGAATTTTTCGTGTCTTGGGCATGATGTAGATGTCTGCAAAATTGTTAATACCCAGAACATTTAATGTTAATAATACGAAAGTTATCATGATAGTATCTGTTATTATTCCTACCTTTAATTCTGAAAAAACATTAGATGCTGTTCTGTTATCTGTAAAAAGGCAAACGTATAAAAAAATTGAAGTGATCATTGTAGATAATCTTAGTGACGATCTGACTATAGAAATAGCAAGAAAATATGATGCAAAAATATTCCAAATAGATGCTAGTAGGTCTAAGGCTAGAAATTATGGGGCTAAAAAAGCAATGGGTAATTTCTTTTTATTCATCGATTCGGATATAGAACTTACCCCAGAAGTAATTGAAGGTTGTGTTAATAAAATTAGTGCCGGATTTGATGCTGTTGTCCTTCCTGAGATCATTATGGGCGAAGGGTTTTGGGCAAAATGTAGAGCGCTAGAAGCAATGTGTTATCTGGATGATCCGGGAATCATAGTCTGTCCCCGCTTCTTCAAAAAAGAAGTTTTTGAAGAGATTGGTGGTTATGATGAAAACATTGAAGCCGGTGAAGACTGGGATATTCGTGAACGGTTAAAAGATGAAGGTTTCACTATGAAACAAATCGTGGAACTAACAATGCATAATGAAGGAAGAGTGAGTTTATTGAATAGAGTTAAGAAGAAATATCGATATGGGCTTATGATCGAGAAATACATCAAAAAAAATAAGCATCAAGATATAATTAAAAAACAATTTCCATTGTTTAGAGTAGCTTATTATAAGAACTGGAAGCTTTTAATGAGTCAACCGATATACGCATCAGGTTTTCTATTAATGAAATTTCTAGAAACATTGGCAGTCACATTGGCGTTCATTATCAATAAATTATATAAACCCAAACTTAAACAATAAATGGTTCTTGGGAGTAAATGTCTACATTTAATGTTTCGCCTCATATAACTATCATTATTCCCTTCAGTGGGGAAAATGCGTACATTAATGAATGCCTAGATCAATGTGTAAAATTGGATTATCCACACTACGATATTATCGTGGTTACCAGTGCACCAGTAACGGTTAAACATCCCAAAATAAAATATGTTGAGTGCCAAGAAATGAGCCCAGCCGAGAAGAGGGATTTGGCAATAAAGAGTACAAAAGCAGAAATTTGTGCCTTTCTAGATAGTGACTGTTTTCCTCAAAAGGATTGGCTAAGACACGCGATCAAGTATTTTTCAGATCCAAAAATTGGTGGTGTGGGAGGCCCAGGGCTTTCACCTGAACAAGATACCGTTCTTCAGAAGGCAGGTGGTGTCGTCTATAAATCTCTCTTATTGAGCAGCTATAGATATATGCAGAAAAAGTCCCGTTTCGTAGATGACTATCCTTCTTTCAATCTCATTATTCGAAGCTCAGTTCTCCAAGAGATAGGTGGATTTGGAAGTACCTATAAAGTTGGGGAGGACACTAAACTTTGCTTAGAGGTCATTCGGATAGGCAAAAGAATCATATATGCTAGTGATGTAATCGTATTTCATCACAGAAGACCCCTCTTTTTACCCCATCTGCGGCAGGTATGGGGTTATGGTAAACATAGGGGGCACTTCGTCAGGAACTACCCCGAAACGTCTCGAAGGTTAGAATATTTTTTACCGTCAATTCTGCTCTTCATGTTCCTCGCGATGGGATTACTTGCTATCCAATACAATCTATTCATTCATATTCTAGGTTTGACCCTGCTTGGTCACTTGGTCGCGGGGCTCATTCTTGGCTTTCTATCAACTCGTCAAATTAACATCGCTTTATTGACATCCTTTGCAATTCCTTTGACTCTTTGGATGTATGGCATTGCATTTATCGAAGGCCTGCTTGTGGACCCCCGTAAACGCTATCATGAAACCGGTAAGATGTTATTCGGAGTGTGAATTTTGCCTATGTACACAACTTTAAAGAAACTTCTCTTCCAAATAATCTATAGAACATACCTCTGGTCTTCCAAGGGAAATACAGAATTTGGTCTATCAGAACGAATTGTAGAGTATCCTTTCGTAGTCAGGAATCTGCAAGAAGACTTACCATCTGGAAAAAAAATATTAGTAGTAGGATGCGCAGGTGATGTTATTACGACGATTCTTTGTGCATTGAATTATAAAACTTGGGGATTAGACATCAAATTTGTACCTCTCAAATACCCAAATTTTCAATTCTTACAAGGAGACATTAGACACACAAATTTTCAAGACGGTTTCTTTGATGCAATAGTGGCAGTCTCGACTATAGAGCATGTTGGAATTATTGATGGGGATAGGCATGGCGATTTGAAGGCTATCAAAGAGATGATAAGAATTTTGGCAAAAGGCGGCGTTATGCTGATAACGGTTCCATATAGCAAGGAGAAGACTGTTGACAGTTTTCAGCGCGTGTATGATGACAGGGAGATCAAGAATTTGTTAAAAGGCTTTTCCATTGAGAAAAAGTTTGAATTTTATAAACAAGATAACAAAGGCTACTGGATGCAAACATCTCCCAAAAATTTACATAGCGGAAGCGATCTAGATTCGGCTGTGGCCTTGCTTAAATTGAAATTGCTTAAAAGTAGCGGTTAAGGGCTATAATTTGAGAGTAACCTTTGTACAGGCGGAGGCTGAAAGCCTTGCTGTCGAGTATCTTTCTAGTGTATTAAAGTCTCACGGCCACAAAACATCTCTGGTTTTTGATCCAATGATATTCAATAGTCCGAGTTTACAGAATTCCTATTTACAGAAAAAGTTTGATATAAAAAAGGCTCTCGTGGAACAGATAAAGGATACGTCCCCCGATTTGATAGGGTTCCCGGTTTTTACGGGAAACTATCAATGGGCTCTATCTGTAGCAAGATCCGTCAAGAAAGTTTTGGAGGTACCAATAATCTTCGGTGGGATTCATCCCACTTCGGTTCCTGAAACGGTGATGAAGGAAGATTGCGTGGACATGATCTGCATAGGGGAAGGAGAATACGCTTTAGTAGAACTTGTTGAGAACCTTGCGCAAAACAAAGAGAATCAGGAGATAAAGAACATCTGGTTCAAGAAAGATGGTAAAATCATAAAAAATGATGTCAGACCTCCCATTAAGAATTTGGACGATCTCCCTTTCCCGGATAAGGACCTATATTACAAATGCCAACCTTTCAGCACCGGGAGTTATAACTACATGATTATGACGACCAGAGGATGTCCCTTTTCTTGCACCTTCTGTGGAGCCCCTATATTACGAGGAATTTATGCTGGAAAGGGGAGGTATATACGTAGACGAAGTGTCAAAAACGTGATTGATGAACTGGTTTGGATGAAGGACAGATATAAACCAACGTATGTAGATTTCCCGGATGATGTTTTCACTTCTGACATAAAGTGGCTTGAAGAATTCTCTAAAGAATACAAAAGGAAGGTAGCCTTGCCCTTTCTATGTATAACCCACATTGCCTTTATAAAACCCCTAACAATAGAGCTCCTAAAAGCGGCGGGTTGCTATTGGCTTTTGATAGGTGTTCAAACTGTGTCTGAGTCAACCCGCAAAGAATTATTAAACAGATACGAAACCAACGAGCAACTCAAGAAGGTCGCCAAGGAGTGTCACCGGGTGAAACTTAATTTCTCCGTTGATCATATCTTCAACATCCCTCACGAAGGCGAAAAGGAGCAAATCGAAGCGATGCGCTTCTACAACGAGATTCGTCCTTCCCTCATCAACACGTATTGGCTCAAATACTTCCCCCAGACCGAGATACTTAATACGGCGCTGGACGCCGGCATACTAGACGCTTCTACTATTACAGATATAAATGAGGGAAAACTATCTACTTCTCTAGTTATTGGAATTGGTGCACGTGACACATTAGATCCTGAACAACGTTTTCACAATTTCGCTTTCCTGCTGAATCTTCTGCCTCTTCTTCCAAAAAGGGTGGTTGACAGTATCATTAGCCATCAATGGTTTCTACGGCGGCGCAAGCCACCGATATGGCTTAATACAACAGTAAAGTTCATACGTCGACTGAGATTGAGACAAGGCCACATCTATATTTCAGCCTTAAACGTTCTGATGCACAACATGATTAGAAACTGGAGATTGCGTAAGAAGTACCATACAGTAAACGAATAGATTCAAGCGTGAAGTAGAGAGTGATGAAGTCTCAGAGAGAATTAAGGGATGAACTGGATATGGATAGCTCATGGAAAGGTAAGGAATTGCCTTGGGTTTCCGTAGTGGTATTAAACTATAATGGTGATCCTGTTGTTTATTATTGTGTTGATTCTCTTCTTAAGAGCAACTATCCCAACTTAGAGATAATAATTATTGATAATGCATCAACTGATAGAAGCTATGATAAGTTGAAGGAGAAGTTTGGGGCGCATAACAACATAATCTTCCATCAAAACGAGCGCAATGAGGGTTACCCTAGCTACAATAGAGGCGCGCACCTCTCTAGAGGAGACTACATCGTCTTCCTGAATAACGATACCGAGGTTCACCCCGACTGGTTGAAGGAGATAGTCGATGTAATGGAATCCGACCTGACGATAGGTGCCTGTGAGAGCAAGATAGTGGATAAATTTATTCCGAACACAGTAATCAACCCTGGACCCTGTGATTTCTGCGGCATCCAGAACAGGACGATGGAGAAAGATGTCGGGCAATACTCTGAGGTTCGGGAAATCTTCTCGACAATAGGCGTTGCCAGCACTCTTCGCAGATCCGTTCTCAGAGTCACTGGGATGCTCGACCCGGAGTTCTTCTTATTCGAGGAGATAAATGATCTCTGTTGGCGTATATGGCTCGCCGGATACAGAGTTGTCTATGTTCCGAAATCGATTATCATCCATATTGGAAGGATCGGCCACGCACCGACCTATTATCCCTTCGAGCTAAAAGTTCTTAGTGCATATCAGTCGACGAAGAATCATACGTTGATGTTGCTGAAGAATTACAGTTTGAAGAATCTGGTGAAATGCTTCATGGTTCTCTATGTTCTTAGGATGGGTGAATTCTTCTTTCTTTTGATGAAGAACCATAGAATAGCTGTCGCCAAGTTGAATGCCTACAAATGGCTTCTTCTAAATTTTAGAGGCATATGGACTAGCCGCCTTAGAGTTCAGAAAAACGTGAGGTGTGTAAGTGAGGCTGAGATCGAAAGACATTTGACCAATCCTAATTTCTCAATCTTGCTTCATAGATATTCAGCCTTGGTTCGAAGCTACAAGGATTCATCATACGATAAATAATGCGGAAGTTAGTGTTTTTGAATTTTAGGGCGAATTACAAACAGATGCAGGGATTGCAAGCGTTTACAAAATCGGTAACTTAAAAGCGATCAATCATATGAATCAGCGATTTAGAGATTTTCTACTCTTTTCATTCATCGTCACTCTAGTCTATACTTGGATATATCGGAATCTATTTGGTCTTGGAGAGCTCATATATGGGGACCTGGCGCCTTTTTACCCTCACATCTCAAATTGGCTAGATGTATACTACTCATCATGGATCCACCAGAATCTTGGGTATCCAGGTTCCGCGACAGAAGCGGCGGTCTACAATTCTGTTTTACAGTTTATCGCTGGTGGGAGTTCCATCTTGGCGCAGAAGATATTGTTCCTCATCGTTTCACCTGTCTCTGCCTTGACGATGTTTATCCTTCTAAGCTACTACACCCGTTCCCGCTTTGCATGGTTTGTGGGGGGTTTATTCTACGCAGTTAACCCCTTTCCTATCGGATTATACTACGGAGGTGGTCCAGGCGGGGGAATGCTTATCCATTATGCTATTTTTCCCCTCCAGCTCCTATTCTTACTAAATATTCTTAGCGAGAGAGGCGATAGGAGGATCAATATTATCGCTTTGTCAATATTTCTCGCTATATCCACTGGTTTCACAACACAGGCAGTATTATGGTTTCTTCCATTTCTCCTAACCTTTATGCTGACCTTCATAATAGCCAAGAAAAGTATAAAGTATGCATGGAGGACATTTTTATCATTACTAGTCTCAGGAATTCTCCTCATTTTGTTGCTGTTGCCAAGTCAATTCATCTATTTTCAGATGTTGGTCAACTACTACACTAGTCCAGATTCGGTTATTGGGCTTTACACCTCTGTTCCATTGAACGTTGAATCTCTTCAACAGGAATTACTGGATAATTATCAATTCCAAACCTTTGGCCTCTTAGGAATCTTCACGTATCTCACAATTTTGATTGCGGTTATAACGGCATTTGTGCGAAAACAGTTTAAATATGTTTTTTCCATCTTTTTTACGATATCATTTATCCTACTCGTCGCCCATCTAGGCGGTAGAGGTCAGATATGGTGGCTATACAATGCTTTTCCACCTCTCTACTCGGTTAGTTTGTTCAAGATGAAGATGATTCTCTTTCAAGCTCTCTACTTGATTATCCCATTCTTTATCGATGAAGCTTCTGAACGGGGCTTTATCGATCTTCGTCTTAGTCGAACACATAAATATAGAAAATTTTCAAGTGCGACTCGGACTATTGTCTCTTTCACCCTTATCGCAACCATATTGATACCAACTTCAGCCTATAACGTATGGCCAGACAACAGCAGCACTGAATACATGATGGGTAACCTTGATCTTTCTTCCTACGTTGTTCCACCAGCGTATAATGATATAAGGCTCTGGATGGATGAAAACCTACAACAAAACGAATCCTTCAGAATCTTTTGGCTACCAATGGATCCAGCAATCGAAAGTATCCTAATGATGTACTTCCATGATACGCCATCATACTACCCTAGGTATGAAGACAAGGATTACATCCACCCCATCACAAATTATCTTCAGAATGCACCCCAGTTCGGGTGGACTAATGGTCTCGGAAGACTACTGGCTCCGGCGGGTGTGAAATACATCATAGTCAACTTAGCCACAGTAGAAAATGAATTCTTTCCAATAGTGGATCACACGGTATATCCATATCTGTTCTCTTGGGGGCGTTCTTGGTCACAGAGTTTGCATATGGTCGGGGATCCGGTGGAGTATGCCAAGATGTTAGATAGGGAGGAGAACCTAAGGGTAGTGGAGCGTAATGAAGTCTTCATCATCTATGAGAATCTGGATTATACTCCATTTATTACTGTATATGACCGAGTTTTTTTCGTCGCGCCGAAGAACCTGAATCAGCAGGCTACAATCGACCAGACACCAGAATCTCAGTTATCTGTTTACGTTGATATCCCTAATGTTCAGTATATGAATAACCACGGGGGTTTGGCCGAGTGGAACACTATCATTAGTCCTGGGAGAGTGGGAAAGCTCTTCCAGGAATCTATGAATCTGTTCATTACTTCGATCGATTTCTACGTCAGGGAAAATGCGGGTGCCAATGTAACTCTGTCTCTATTTCTCTCACCTGATGTCGGTGTCAATCATGTAGAATCCTATAATCTGACGATTCCAGCGAATCAGTCTCCAGACTGGCTAAGTGTGTCGACCAACCTTGAATGGCCATATGATAAACTCTTTGTATCTTGGTTTGTACACAATGCTTCAGCCCAATGGGGCTATGACAATGGAATGCCTTACGACGATTATTACTGCGCGGACTTAGATGAGTCAGATTGTTGGACGAGATGGAACGATCGACCATGGGTCAGTGTTAAAACGTGGAAGGATGTTAGTGGGGCTGAATCCTGGGTTAAACCGGACAAATCAATCAATCTTATTAGAAATCCGACTTTCGATGAGGATACTTCAAATTGGAGCATGGATGAAAACTGGTCCATTGACAGAGATATCTTTAGTTCTGAACTGAACACTTTGAAGGGTGTGAACACAGCTGATTGCATTCACTGCTGGATATCTGCTTCTTCTCAAAGCTTCCAAGTTAGAGGAGGGTCTTCATACTCTATTTCAGGTTGGGTCAAGCTAGAAAACGTCGAGCAATCATTCGTCAGACTTCGCTTTATCGATGAACACGGTAATGTAGTTGCAGAATCCACCCCCTTAGCAGGTACCGATGGATCGAGAGATTGGTGGGAATTCTCACACAATGGAATTATCCTGGAAAGCGCTGTAGTGGGGAACGTGGAAGTATTTGGAGGTTGGAGCCTAGACAAGACTCAGCCGGGGGAAACATGGTTCACAAACATGTCGTTTTATCAAGGATACCATCCGCAATTGAGCCCCCTCAGAGAGAACCAATTCGAGCGGTATTATGAGACGGTTCTTGCTTCTTCGTCGAAACATTTGATTGATAAGGTTCCTGGTTTTGATGGTGTTAATCTTATGACTTCAACTACTATGTTGCCGTTTAATGCTTCTGTGAAGTCGGTGGAGCAGTTCTTGTCTATTGTCGATGGTGTGGTATTGATGGGCGATCTTGTGGAGACGGATGAAACAAGATGGGTTGCGGAACATCCTTTGCTTCTTTCTTTGTATGAGGCGGAGTCATCGATGGTGCCTTCACGTGGTCTTTGGATTCACACTGAGGGTTCCACGTTTAGTAATAATCGTGCTGCGATGGTGAATGGGTCGGGTGCAGGCTCTATGATGTTTTTTGCTCCTAGAAATAGCTATTATGATGTGGCGTTCAGAGTTAAGATGCCGCCAAGTTTCTATGTAGAGGTTGACGGTGAGCAAGTGGGGCTTCAGGAGTTCAGTATT
>Ga0187827_10001737_pt1 | contig 31206 bp, 24 predicted proteins | sample ETNtaG_39_FD_167969 | JGI IMG/M metagenome (GOLD analysis project Ga0187827, IMG submission 167969) | Marine microbial and viral communities from oxygen minimum zone, Eastern Pacific Ocean - ETNP2014_SV_150_PacBio MetaG (Illumina Assembly) | ecosystem: Environmental > Aquatic > Marine > Hypoxic...
GATCATCCCGGTGGAGAGAAATGTCGATTGCGCCAGTTGGAATGGGGTCTTTCTCGAATTCGGCAACGACGTGTGCCAGTCGTTTTGCAATAACTGGACCGGGTCGAGGCACCCCTACAAAGACTAGATTTGCAGGGCCACGGTTTCTCTCGACAATTTCGTGCGCAATACGTGTAAGGGCACGACGCAAATCGTCAGCCGACATCACCAACCGCTCGCCGTCGGCGTTCGACTTCACACAGCCTCCCACAAAATATCTAGGGCAAAAAAAAAAGGCCCGAAGGCCCTTAGTCCGCCGAGAGGGGATGAATCTATCTCAGCGCTATGCCTTTCCGCCTCGCCGGGTCGGATTAAAGGCCGGGTGATTATATAGCGTTATTTGGATATATGAGAAACCCGTGGAACTAACGGTATTTACAGGTCAGTATCGAGTGATGCCAACACTTCATTGATGTGATCTTTCATGTCCACATTTCGGAATATTCGGCGAATTATTCCTGTTCGGTCAATGAGAAACGTGCTTCGAGAAAACTTTTGGCGCGAAAAAGGTCCAAATCCTTGTCGTACATGCACTCCATACATGAAGCCAATCGTTTCATCGTCGCTCAGTAGTTCGTACGGAAGGGATAGATTTTCTTTTAATGCTTGTAGCTCGTTGAGTGGCGCCGAACATACTCCTACGATTGTGGTTCGTGCCCCACCAAACAACTCCGAAGCGTCTCGAAACGATTCAGCGATCTGGGTATCTGTTCCCCCGCCGGTGCCATTAAGGAAAAAAATGACCACGTTGGATTTTCCTTGTTCCGAACTCAGGACGAACGTTTCGCCGTTGGTTGAAGCAAGTTCAAAATCTGGTGCTTGAGCTCCTGATGAAACAGGCCCCATATTGTTTGTTCCGGTCATTGCGATCTCTCCGACGTAGAGTGCTGGATCCTGTATGGTCTGTTGGTCACTGAGGTTAGTTCTGTGGTTTTAGCTAGGCAAAAAGTCCGCGGAGGAGCTTCACAGCCTGTCGTGAATGGTCCGGTCAATGGGTCGTAGTTCTTGATGTGGTGAGTAGAACCTAGGGTGTGGAAAAAGGGTGTTCAAGAACGATTGCGTCGTTACGATGTTGGCCTGTTCCCAGGAGGCCAATTGACACGCCGGTGATTTCACTGATCGCCTTGACATAGCTCTGAGCGTTGGGTGGAAGATCTTCCAATCTTGTGGTTCCTGCTGTGGATGCTTTCCATCCGGGGAATTCTTCGTAAATTGGCTCGGCTTTTTCGAGTCGGCGTGTGTCAGGAGCTAGTTCAACACGTGAGCCGTCTATCGTGTATGCGACGGCAACCTTAATTACATTCAATGCGTCAAGGCAGTCGATTTTTGTTAATGCCAAACGATCAATTCCACTCAGGCAGGTTGCTGTTCTGACGGCGACGGCGTCAAACCAGCCACATCGACGTGGCCGTCCTGTCGCGGCGCCGTATTCGCCGCCGCCGACTTCCCGAAGATGATCCGCGGTTTCGCCGTGTATCTCGGTGGGAAAAGGGCCTTCTCCAACTGACGATGTGAACGCTTTTGCGACGCCCCAGACTTGATCCAGCGATCGGGGAGCTATCCCGGCGCCAGAACACGCGCCTGCTGCCGACGGGCTGGAAGAAGTGACATAAGGATAGTGGCCCCAGTCAAGATCTCGCATTACGCCGAGTTGTCCCTCGAGGAGTATTCGGAGGCCGTTCGAGAGGGCTTTATTTACGATGGGTAGTGTGTCAACAATGTGAGGTGCAAGTCGTTCGCCCCAGGCAAGTGCTTGGTCAATTAGGGCTTGGGGATCGTGTGGGGCAACGCCATATCCATGCTCTAGTAGACGATTCTTGGGCTCAAGCACAGTGGGCAGCCACGTTTGTAAATGATTTGCATCCAGAAGATCGCCAATACGGATTCCTGAACGCGCTGATTTATCGGCGTATGCAGGCCCAATACCTCTGAGGGTTGTGCCCTGGGCCAACTCACCTCTCTGGGCTTCTTCTGCTGCATCGAGCGCAATGTGGTAGGGCATGACTACGTGCGCACGTTCGGCGATCCAGAACCGATCAAATGAAAGATCAGCCGAACTTCGAAGTTCTGTCATTTCTTCGATGAGAGAAGGGGGGTTGATTACTGTTCCTGGCCCGAGAATGTTGTCTACGGACGGATTAAATATTCCTGAAGGGATGAGGTGTAGCGCGAACGCACCTCGATCGTTAATGACAGTATGACCCGCGTTGTTTCCTCCTTGAAAACGGATGACCATTTCAGCTTGTTGAGCAAATCGATCAACGACTTTGCCTTTACCTTCATCGCCCCATTGGGCGCCGAGTATGGCTACGGTGCTCATACGCGATTCACATGTTGAATAGTTGTGCGGATGGGAGGTGAAGTCACGTGGATCGAATCCGGACCGACTAGCCGGCGACCTCACCGGTGGTCGTGGCAACAGGCTGTCGGCCTTCGGTGTGGCGTATCGCCGCCTTTAAGAGTCCGAGGAATAACGGATGTGGACGATTAGGCCGCGAAGCGAATTCGGGATGAAATTGTGAGCCCACGAACCACGGATGTCCTTCTAGTTCGACTAGTTCCACAAGATTTCCATCTGGAGATAGACCGCTAAACGTCATGCCTTGTGCTCGAAGAAGATCTCGGTATTTGTTGTTAAATTCCATTCGGTGTCGATGTCGTTCTTGTATTGATGACGTCCCATAGGCGTCACGTGCGATTGTTCCTTCAATAAGCTCGCATGGCCACAAACCTAGCCGCATGGATCCGCCCAAATTAGCAACGTCGTAATACTCGGGCATGGGATGAATCACTGGATGTTTGGTGTCCGGGTCGAACTCAGTGCTGTTGCAGTCATCAGTATTGAGAGCTTTGCGGGCGAATTCAATAACGGCAATTTGCATGCCTAGACATAAGCCAAGGTAGGGAACGTTATTCGTGCGCGCGTAGTGTGCGGCCTGAATCTTGCCTTCAATACCTCGAGGCCCAAATCCACCAGGGACAACGATGCCGGCTACTCCTTGCAGAAGGTCATGGGGATCGCGGTCTTCAAGATCCTCGGCATTTACCCAGCGTATTTTCGGGTTAACCTCTGTCTCAATGCCAGCGAGGCTGATCGACTCCATAACGCTGAGGTACGAGTCCGGTAGTTCGACGTATTTTCCGACAATCGCTATCTCAGGTTCTGGAAGTGGTTTGCGCAAGGCGTTCACCATCACACGCCATTCCTCCAGGTCGGGATCTGTATGGTCGAGGTTTAACCGTGTGGCAATGAATCTTCCGAGGCCTGCTTCTTCGAGGACTAAGGGAACTTGGTAAATGGTTTTGACATCGTGATTCGATATAACCGCGCGAGCGTCGACGTCCGCAAAGAGCGCGATCTTTTCTTGTAGGTCTGGAGACAGGGGCTTGTCCGATCGACAGATAAGCACATCGGGCTGAATACCGATGGTTCGAAGTTGCGCAACGCTGTGCTGGGTCGGCTTAGTTTTCAATTCGCCGGTGGGCCCGATTCGAGGTACCAGCGTTACATGTACGTAAAGGACGTTGCTGTCGCCGACTTCCCTACGCATTTGGCGAAGCGCTTCTAAAAAGGGAATGTTTTCAATATCGCCAACAGTTCCGCCAACCTCAACTATAACGACGTCTGCATCATGGATTTCGCCCACACTCTTTATACGGGCCTTGATTTCGTCAGTGACGTGCGGAATAACTTGGATCGTTCCGCCGAGGAAGTCGCCACGACGTTCGCGACTAATCACCTGATCATAGACTCGGCCGGTAGTGAGATTGCTTGCGACGCTTAGGTTCTCGTCGATAAATCGTTCGTAGTGCCCAAGATCAAGATCGGTTTCGGCGCCGTCGACGGTGACAAATACTTCGCCATGTTGAAGAGGACTCATCGTTCCAGGGTCGACGTTTATATAAGGATCAAGCTTCATTACCGAAACGCTGACCGAGCGGCTCTTTAGGAGCCGGCCGATGCTAGCCACGCTTACACCTTTGCCAACGCCGCTCAGAACACCCCCGGTTACAAAAATAAACTTTCGATCCTGCTTCTTACTCATTGAGTTCCACTCATTGATATGGATTTGAGGTCATGCGGCACGTTCCGTCAAAATGCATGTCGTTACTGGTTCGGGGAGCGTTGATGCAGTCAGGTTTAGGGATGCTTCGGGCGTCAGCTGGTCTTCAGTTAGTTGTTGGGCTACTTCCATCCATGTTCGAGTTGCGCTGTTGCCAAAGGGAAGCACGATGTTTGGCTCTATTCTGCTGATAAGGGCTATCAATTGCTCGATCCCGGTGTCAGCGTTGACGATTAATACCTGAATAGTGCCCAACTCATCGAGAATCTCGTTTTCAAAGGTTAACGAAGGTCGCGCGAAGAAGGCGAGGGTCACTCTGTCGATGTCCATCGCGTATATCGTGGAGGTGTTGGCAGGAGGGTCGTGGTCGGAAATACCGTGAAGATACAGGCCTTGCACATCGTATTCGCCTGGTCCAAAGGCGACGAAAGGTGGAGATTCACGGTGATTGGGGCGCACACAAGTTGCGGCGTTCTCGGCGACCGTATGATCAGTCACCACTACCAGGTCCGCTTTGGGGAAAGCCGACTTCTTGGTTTCTTTTGACGTGTGAGGATCGGTGACTATCGAGGCTTCCCGACCGCGGATTCGAAAGCAACTGCCTCCGACCCACGTGATTTCCATGCGCGAACGGAGCTCCAAGTGGCTTCCGACTCTCATCGGGACCGTAGTGCAATTTAGCGTAACACGCGAGATCAATACGTCGGATTTCCTGTTCGCTGCGCTAATATCTCTGGGTCCCTAGCTGGGGCTATACATGGCTGCTAATGCTGTTAAAGGGCGTGCTAACGATGCCCGAAGATTTTTGGGGTCCGTACGCGAGCTGAGTGGTTACAGTGATCTGTTACGTAACTTGGTGGTACGAGACCTTAAGGTTCGCTATCGAGGTTCAGTGCTTGGATTCGGCTGGTCATTGCTTAATCCACTACTGATGATGGCGGTCTTTACGCTTGTTTTTCAGGTGTTGGCGAAGACGGACCCTATTGAGCGATACCCATTTTTTCTGCTGGCTGCACTAGTTCCATGGCTGTTTACCCAACAAGCACTCACCTCTGCTATGCGAAGCATTACGTCAAACGCACAGTTAATTAAAAAGGTTTACTTCCCGCGTGAGTTACTACCGTTGAGCGCAATTCTTGCGAGTTTTGTGAACTTCCTTCTGGCTTACGGCGTTTTTTGGTTGGTTGCTATTCCGTTTGGGGTAGGTGTAACAGGCGCCATGTTGTTTCTTCCGGCCATCATGCTGTTGCATCTCGTGTTTGTGTTGGGACTTGGCCTGCTGCTTGCTGCGGTCAACGTTTATTTTCGCGACACAGAGCACATCGTAGAAGTTGGTCTTTTGGCCTGGTTCTTCCTGACTCCGATCTTTTATGCCATGTCAATTGTTCCGAACAGCACAGTTTTAGGCCTAGATGTTCATCGCTGGGTGTTCATTCTAAATCCAATGGCGACATTGGTTACCGACTACCGATACGCCTTTATGTGGGGGTTTCTGCCAATTCGCCATACCCTGATCACTATAGTCGCTGCGGTTGTGTTACTCGGTTTGGGATGGTCAATTTTCCGGCGCTTATCTAATCGATTTGCGGAAGAACTCTAAGTGTCTAACGCAATCGTTTTAGAACAAGTACGTAAGCGATTTTCGATTCGGCACGAATCGTCTCGTACATGGCAGGGGATGGCGTTAGCGCTACTTGGTCGGCGCCAGATTGAGCACGAGGAGTTCTGGGCCCTCGCCCGTGTGGACTTAACGGTAAAACAAGGCGAAACGGTTGGGATCATCGGGCCGAACGGGTCCGGAAAGACCACAATCCTAAAGATGTTGGCAGGAACCATTTCTCCGACCTCAGGAAAAATTAAGTTGGGCGGAAAGGTTTTTGGTCTTCTTGAGCTAGGTGCTGGGATGCATCCCGATCTGACCGGGCGAGAGAATGTTTTTCTTAATGGTTCGTTTCTTGGGATTGGGCGGGCCGAAATGCGGCGGCGCTACAAAGGCATCGTTGAGTTTGCTGAACTTGAGCGCTTTATTGACACACCCGTTCGCCACTATTCGTCGGGAATGTTTATGCGATTGGGATTCGCAATTGCCATCAGTTTGGATCCAGACATTCTCTTGATTGACGAAGTTCTGGCTGTGGGCGATGCGCGGTTCACCGCTAAGTGCTACGACGCTCTCGCTGAGATCAAACAGCGCGGAAAAACAATCGTGTTTGTTTCACACGACCCCATTCAAGTTCGACGATTTTGTGACCGTGTAGTGTGGATTGATGCTGGCAAGGTTCGTGCTGAGGGAAATCCACGCGATGTTATTCAAGATTATCTCGCGCATATGCGCGGTTCTGGCCATGTTGCGAGTCAGGTTGCAAGGAATGAAGTGACCGAACTCGGTACGGGTGAAGTCCAGATTCGAGCGGCGATTGCTCGTGATGTGGAGACGGGTTCTGAACGCTACGCTTACTTGCCGGGGAACAGTTCCAGGCTTGAGCTCGAGTTGGATTCCAGTGGTTATGTTGAGGATGTTGTTGTTGGCTTTGCTGTTCGACGAAGCGATGGGCTTCTGATTCACGAAACGTCGACAGCGACAACAATTGGTCCGACCGATCTTCAACCTGGCAGAACTCGAGTGGAGTGTGAACTCGGCCCTCTACCGCTTGGACCTGGAAGCTACAAGGTTTCGCTTGGGGTATGGCCATCGGCCGACAGGATGCGCCCATTTCACATTTGGCCAAATGCTATGAATTTTTTTGTGGGTAAAGCAGCTGCTGGATTGCGTGGTGTGACGGTGATTCCTGCCAGATGGCGGGTATCGACGGCTGCTGTCGAAGACGAACTTCAGGTCGCTGGCGATCCAATAGTCCAACCCGACATGATCACCGAGGCTGCTGGTCCTTTTTGGACTCTGCCACCTGAAGAGTTGATCATGGGTTTGCGGGATGATGAATGGCTCGGTGAAGGCTGGTTTCCTGCTGAAGACTGGCCTCCACACATTCGTTGGACGGCGCCACGCGCCGTTGCCTACGTTAGACAGGACGTTGGCCAAGGGGCATTGGTTTTATCCGCGTGTCGTCCGTTACATGGACGAGGAACCACGCGGGCGTCGGTGACCGTAAACGGTCGTCATATCGCTACAGTTCCCGTACATGGGATGGATTTTGAAGACATCGTTATTCCACTTGACCCTGTTATAAGTCCTGAGACGCATGAGCTTGTCATAGAAGTCGAAGATCCTCTCGTACCAGCCGATATTGGTCTCGATACTGACACTAGGCCGCTGGGTCTTGCCGTGCGTTCTATCCGGGTGGAATGACTCAAAAACCGCCCCCTGTTCGGGTTGTCGTTCTGAACTATAACGGCGCAGGTCGAATTGAAGAGTGTTTGAAAAGTCTGACCGAAACCAAATATCCAGATCTCCGTATAACAGTTGTGGACAATGCTTCGACAGACGATTCGGTTGGTCGAGTACGTCAGGAATTCCCGTCGGTTGAAGTGATTGCGAATGGTCAAAATGTCGGATTTTCTCGAGGCAACAATCAGGCATTACGAATGGCTAATGAGCCATATGTTGGCCTATTAAACCCGGACACCATTGTTGACCCTGACTGGCTAAAACCGCTTGTTGACCGATTAACTGAAGATTCATCAGTCGGAGGTGTTGCGCCAAAACTTCTTCACCTTCATGACCGGTTGCCTATCCGTCTTGAGGTTCCCGAGTTTGTTCCTTCCGGTTCAGATGCTCGAAGACTTGGGGTTCGGATATATGGTCTTATGTCAGATGTCGGTCAGGCCGACGTTACGGCTGGAGCCTATGGTGTGGAACAGGACGGTAGTGGGCGTACGTTTCGTTGGTCAATGAGTTCTGTCGATTTCTCGCTACCGGTGGTTGAAGGTTCCACTTTTATAAAGTTGGAGTTGGCTGGGGGTGATGGTCGTCACCGGATACCTGTAAAAGTTCTTGTTGGAGGTTGTGAGCTTGGACGCATGGAGTTGAATCCAGGGAGGACAATAAATGATATTTCCTTGAAGAGTGCTGTTGTTTCGGCGATGGCGCGGCCGGCGATCGAGAGTGCTGGGATTGTGCCTTTGTCTGATGGTTCGATGCGTGATCGAGGCACTCGTGTTTTGCAAGGAGTCCCGTGGTCAGTTTGGGATAGCTCGGCATTCGACGCCCGATGTGAAATTTTTGCCCCAAAGGGTGCAGCTGTGCTGTATCGCCGGGAAATGCTGGACGAGCTGGATTATCTAGACGAAGGGATTTTCATGTACTACGAGGACGCAGATCTTGCATGGCGGGCTCGTAGACGCGGATGGATCTTTTGTTACGAGCCGTCATCGGTTGTGCGTCATGAACATGCCGCGTTTAGCAAGGAATGGTCGCCAAGTTTTACCCGAAATGTGGAGTTTGGAAAACTACGTATGCTCACCAAGAATGCGCCGGTCCTGTGGACTTTTCGTCATATGGCCGCAGCCACGAAGCACGCTTGGAATGATGCACGAGTCGGAATGTTTCAGCTAGACGGGACGTCGATAGCTCTCTCTCTATCCCGTGTACGGGCTCTGCTGCGAGTCGTAACGGCTGCTCCTAAAACGTTCCAACTGCGAGTAAATGAAGGCCGTCATGCTCCGTTAGACGGACGAGAGCTCAATCCTTTTTTGGAGCCGCAGTGAAAGCGGCGGTGTACAACCGTTGGCTCCATCAAAAAGGTGGAGGGGAAAGACATTCTGCTATGGCCGCGCAGGTCCTCTCAGAGCGGTTCGAAACTGAACTGGTGACTCATCGACCTATTTCCTGCGAAGAACTTTCCGATGCCTTAAATATTGATCTGAGCAACGTGACGGTGCGAGTCATTCCTGCACTGCCTCCGAATCGGTTTGCGGCGTTTACGCGCGAGTTTGATTTATTTGTCAATTCCTCTTTTATGACGAACCAGCCTTCAGAAGCGGCTCACAGCATGATGCTGGTTCTATTCCCTTCCCCAATCGATCGAAGTCGAGGGGCAAGGATTCGGCAGGCTGTCGGTCGATTCCTTGTGCGCGAACTCCTGTTGCCCGAATGGTTGGATGGGTTTTACGACGTTCAGGAACTTGGTTCCGGGTGGTTTCGCTACGCCACTAGGCAAGCGAATATCAGGGTTCGAGTCCCTTCGGCTACTCGAACTGCCTCCATTGAGATCGTTGGGGGAAACTTTCGAGAGGATGTGGAACTTCCGGTCCGATGTCTCGTTGATGGTGAGGTTATTGCTGAACGCACCTTTCCTCCTAATCCGGGCTGTTTTGAAACTTGGCAGATCGATATCGATCCGAGTCGTATGCACGGGAACACCGTCGAGTTAGTTCTTGAATCGCCAACGTTTAATCCCATCGATCGGTTTGAGGGAGCTGACAATCGAGAGGTAGGCCTAGCTGTCACCGACGTACGGGTTCGACATTTTCGCCATTATCTATATGAAATCGTTTTCCGAAAGGCGTTTCGTGAGCTTGGGCTCCGGCTTGAAGGCCTGCCCACGTTTTATTCTCTTGATCATCTTGATACGTATGACGTTATTTGTCCTATTTCGAAATACAGTCGTCATTGGATGGAAATGTACTGGGGGATAAGCGGGCCGATCCTGTATCCACCCGTCGATATCAGTTGGGCGCAGACTCGAGCCAAGACACACACAATTCTGACGGTGGGAAGGTTTTTTCGAGGGACGCATGAAAAAAAGCATGGAGTAATGATTGATCAGTTCAAGCGTATGTGTCGCGAAGGCCTAGATGGTTGGACACTTTGTCTTGCCGGACATCAAAGTGGTCGAGAGATTGACGTTGCGTACACTGAAGAGTTGAGGCGGCGGGCTGAGGGTTATCCCATCGAATTTGCGGTGGATGCGCCTTTCGATAAGCTTCGCGAGATGTACGGTGACGCCCAGATTTACTGGCATGCCGCGGGGTATGGGGAGCGAGCGGATCGAAATCCAGTCCGATTCGAGCATTTTGGGATTTCAGTTGTTGAGGCGATGGCGAGCTCGGCGGTACCTGTTGTGTTAGATCAAGGGGGACTGCCAGAACTAGTGACCGATAGTCATGATGGTTTTGTTTGGTCTAAGGCAGAGAATCTGCGTGAGCGTACGTGGCAATTAATTCGTGATCCGGAGCTGTGCAGTTCGATGGCCGACCGGGCTCGTATATCGAGTAGGAAGTTCAGCGCTGAAGCGTTCCGTGTGCGTCTTCTTGAGCTAGTGGCGGGCTTCGTTGACAACTGATCGAGCCGTATCGCATATCCGATGACTGGGATGCGCTCTCTTGTCGGTCGGGCGAACTGTCGGCCTGCGCTACTTCTTTTTTTGTTCATATTCTCTATATATGGAATGACGCTAGGCATGGGGCGTAATGGGGCTGGATATAGCGCTGACGGGACTTTTGCCTTCGAGATGGCCAAGAGTGCGATGGTTGATCCAGGCCATGCGTACCTACGGGATCAAAACAAGAACTTTGCCAGGTGGGGTGTAGGTCTTCCTACAGTCTTGCTGCCTTTCGTGGCCCTTGCCGAACCTATCGCTCTTGCGGCACCACAACGGGATCGTATTCCTCTTGCAGAGCACGATGTGTTGCTTGTCAATTTTCATCCAATTGGTGGGACGGGAGGTCACGGAGTTAAAGGAGGGTTGGATCTTTCAATTAAGCCGGGCACCTATGATCGAATGACTCTTGTTTCGCACAGTGGGCTCAGCGCAGAGTTTGCTCAGGGCACTGAAATTGCTCGAGTTTCGCTAATTCAATCTTCGGGGCAAGTTACGACTTACCCCATTCGTGTCGGAGTTGAGACAGCAGAGTGGGCATACGATCGTGGTGATGTTCGTGCAGTAATTCAGCATGACCAACCCAAACCAGTGGCCAGGCATATCGGTAATGCTCGGGCCTACTATTACGCGGCGACATGGGAGTTCGATCCGCCTTTGGAGCTCGCGAGCGCTGAGATTACATATTTACGGCCGACCGGAAACTTTTACGTCGACGGCCTAGCTCTTCGGATACCTGGAGGTCGATGGATAGATGGGCCTGGAGTCGGGCGTGTCTGGTCCGAGCGACAGAATCAGGAGTTTTTTCGTCGGTTATGGGTGCCTGCAGCCAATGCTCTAATCACGGCTTTCGCAGTGGTTTTGGTCTTTCGAATAGTTAGACGTTTGGGGTATTCGGAGCAGGTGTCGATTGTTATGGCACTGATCTACGGTTTGGGCACTATGGCATGGCCTTACGCCAAATATGATTTTTCTGAGCCTCTAGTCACGACATTACTGCTGACTACGGCGTGGCTGATTCTTGTTTTCGATTCCACCAATCGCCGCCGGTATGTGCTCTTGGCTGGAGTAGCCATATTCGCAGCGGTACTAACCAAATATGTTTCTGTTATCGCAATCCCGGTTTTCTTGTTGGCGATCCTCCTCCGAGAAAGTCGGAAAAATGGGTGGTTTGCTGGCTTTAGACCGTCGCTGCAGCTGCAAATGATTCTGCTGGCTCCATTCCTGTTGGTTGTGCCTACGGTGCTTTTGGTTGCCGGGGTGTTTTTTGATTTTCGCTTGCTCTATGAGCAGGAACTCATCGGCGGTCTTCAGCGCGGATGGCTTGAGCTACCTCTTGGTCTTGGTTTGGGGGGATTACTCACGAGTTGGGGGAAGGGTGTGTTGTGGTACAACCCAATCCTTCTTTTAACTGTTCCTGTTATACCGTGGTTTATCCGTCGTCATGGCTGGCGATCATTCTTCTTTGTCGCTATTCCAATCGTTTATGTGCTGCTATATAGCCGGAAGCAGGTGTGGTATGGCGGCAATGCTTGGGGACCGCGCTATCTAGTCCCCACGCTACCTTTCCTTATTGTTTTGGGCGCACCACTCATCGATCACATGTTTCGTTGTTCGCGTAGGCGGTTTTTAAAAGTTGTGCTTGCTCTAACGGTAGCAATCAGTGTTGTACCGCAATTTATGGGTGTGTCTAAGGATTTCACGGGCTATCTAGACGTATTCCAACAGCAAGTGGCTGGCGCAGTGCCTCTGAATGGTGCGATTTACGGTGGTTCGGACTACCAGCCGTGGTCATCCATCCAACCTGAGGGCGATTATGCAGCTGTTCTCTACTCCTATCAGTTTTCACCACTACTTGGCCATGCGTGGTTGTTGCGAGCTGACGCTGTGAATCTTTTTGCACCTGACCGGACCGATTTCTTGGCCGAGGCTTTAAGCCGTACGCCTTGGTCCCGATTTGGTGTGGATGCCATACCTCAACGTCCAGAAAATGGTCTTGGCCTTGATTTTTGGTCTATGGGATTAACCGAAAGTTTTCTCGCTTATCCGGTAGTGTTGGTCTGGGTAGCCGTCATGCTGTTAGGCCTGCAATTTCTTGCGCTTGGGGCCTGGATTGGCTTAACCAAGAGAATGTTTCTCCGTTCACGGATGGCGCGAGTAATACAAGTCGGAGCCGTTGTGGGCTTTGCGTCTCTGCTTATTGGCTTTGACACTCTTCATCTCATGCTCTAGCTTCCGAGGGAAGCAATTTGACGTAACATTGATCTATGGTCGATCGTGACAGTTCCCAAGCTTCGTCAATCATCCCTGATGATTTCTTGGCGATGCTTCGTTGTGTAAACAATGAGCATAGTCGTGATGACGGTGTGCTACGCATAAGTGGAAAGATGCTGGAATGCACGGTCTGTGGCTACGCTTACAAAGTAGAGAATGGAATCCCTAATATGCTGTGGGATGAGGCAATTCCACCGAACGGCGAGACGGTCGATAGCACTTCGTGAACAGAGTTGGCCAAGCGAAAGACTTGTTCCTCAAGTATCGGCGTCACCGTGCGATTCTGCGTCCGTCTCTTGGTCGATTTGTTTATCACTGGATGAAAGGGTCTACCGAAGTTCCTTACGGGCCCCTCAAGATTCACATTGAGCCCACGAGCTTCTGCAATCTTCGTTGTCCTATGTGTCCGCAAAGTGTGGGCGCGAATGAGCACAACGGTTTTATGGAAATGGACCTCTTTCGAAAGATCATTAATGAGGCTAAGGATTTCACAACGGAGGCTAATTTATTCTTCCGCGGTGAATCGATGATGCACAAGGACATCTACGAGATGATTCGGGTGTGCGAGGAAGCCGGCATTGCCGCGCACATAAACACAAATGCCACACTACTACGTGATGAGAAAATTGATCAGTTATTGGATGCTCGACCGAGCAAACTGACTATCAGTTTTGATTCTGGTGAGCCTGAAGAATATGAGGAAATGCGCAAGGGGGCCAAGTTTGATCACACCCTAGAACGGGTGTTGCAATTATTGCGGGCGATGAAGACTAGATCGGGAAATCGTCCCTATATGGTGATGCAGGTGATTCAGCTATGGAATTCGGGTTATGCCAAGGGGGCGCTACCTACTATTCCCCAACACTTTCTTGATCGGTTTAATGGGTTGCCTGTAGACGAGTGGGACACGTTTTGGGCGCATGGGTGGGCCGGACAGATGGAGACTTCGGACTTCTACACGGCACGGCCGCATGGCCCTAATTACTTTCCGTGCAATTGGTTGTGGAAGTCGATGGCCATATATTGGGACGGCAAGGTTCCGTCATGCTGCGCTGACTTCGCTGAGGATCAGATTATGGGGGACTTGTCGACCCAATCTATTCTGGACATATGGAACAGTAAGGAATATCAGGCAATCCGACAGGCGCATGTGGATGGGAACTTAGAGAACTACAAGTTGTGTCGTGGCTGCGACGCTGTTTGGCAGGATGATGGCACTGCATGGAGTATGTTTTCTAGTGCTCGTGGGGTGATTACGGGGGAGAGTTCGTTGCCAGTCCTTCAGAATGGCTCTCATGATGTCTCTAAGGCATCATCGACCGAGTAGCCTGCAACGGGCTGTGTTCGCTGAGCTGGGCATCGAAGTTTCTTGAGCTTGAACTGGTAACGCTGCGGGCTCGATGCTAGCGTCCAACTAATGCGTGTCACATTTGTTTCGAACATATTTCCGCCGACGGTTGGCGGACCGGCTACGCACATTTACCACCTAGCTCAAACTCTTTACGACCGTGGGCACGATGTTCGGGCTGTAGTGTGTCCCGATGATCCAGAGGGACTTGTTCAAACTCCTTTTCCCATAAAGCGGGTGTCGTGGACGACACCCGTGATCTGGCGCTACTTGCTCGTGTTTTGGTACACGTGGCGTGCAGCGCGTAGGTCCGATGTGGTCTATATCAACGGGATTGAGCTTCCTTCCACGCTGGCCGCATTGTTGGCTGGGCGTCCCCGTGTGCTTAAGGTCGTCGGTGATTGGGCTTGGGAATCTTCGATTCGTCGTGAACTTACACGGGATGGAATCGAGGCCTTTCAAGAGGCTCGTCATCCTCTTAGGGTTCGGGCGTTTAGGGTTGTTCAGCGAGCCTATAGTCGATTGGCGAGTACAGTTATCGTTCCGAGTTCGTATGTAGGGCATCTCGTAAAAGGGTGGGGCATCAGTGAATCAAAGATTCGAGTTGTTCAGAATGCGTTGACCGAAACCCCCTTGGTTGGGCACACACGCGACGAGGCTAAACGAGAGTTGGGTTTGGATGGACCTGTGGTCTGTACGGTTGCACGTCTCTACGCATGGAAACGTGTGGATGATCTCATCGCTATGGTTCCAGCATTTGCGCAGAGTGCGACCCTGGTGGTTGTGGGTGATGGTCCCGAGCAAAACTTTCTTGAACGGTGCGCGAGAGATCTGGGCGTTATAGACCGAGTTCGTTTTGTGGGTCGTGTAGCTCATGAAGACGTGCCTATGTATCTTCGGGCGGCGGATGTGTTCGTACTGAACACAGCGTATGAGGGCCTGTCTCACACGCTTATCGAGACTCGGACTGTAGGAACACCGATCGTGACCACGGATATTGGTGGAAACCGAGAGATCCTCACGAATGAAGAAAATGCGCTCCTGGTGCCCTTTGGGGACTCGGAATCATTTGTTGCCGCGGTAAATCGGGTGTTGAATGACCCGGTGCTTGGCGAGCGGTTAAGCGGGATGGCTTCTACGAATCTCGAGCATTTTGCATGGAATCGATTGATCGATGAGACCATGCAAATTTTGGCCAACGTGACTCGATTCAACGGGCATCCAACAGCGTGAAGTTGCTGATGCTAAGCGGTGATCGCGATGTTGCGATCGGTCGGTCGGGTCCTTTTGCCACAACCCTAGAAGGGTTGGTGGCTGAATTTGACCGGATAGACGTCCTAACTCCAAGTGTCGGTAATGCCTCGAGGACGAACCCCCACATTGGTGTTTTTGTTGAATCGTCACCAGTGTCCCGGTTGCGACAGACGTCTTGGTTACGTAAACGCGGAGCTGAACTTATGCACGCGCATGGCCACGATCTGATCGTGAGTCATGATTACGGCATATTTTCAAACGGACGGGCGGCTTCGTTCCTGTCGCGGACGTATGGAACGCCGTATGTGAGCGAAATTCACCATGTACCCGGGTATCCTCGACGAGCCCAGTGGTGGGAACCTATTGAGCAAATAATTTATCGCGTGTATTTGACCCGTGTAGCGCGAGGTGCAGCTGCTATTCGTGTTGTTAATCGCTCGGAGGTGCCAACCTTATTGCGCCGTTGGGGTATTCCCACGAGTCGAATACTTGTACTCCCGTCGGCATACATCGATCGATCAGTTTTTCATCCCGCTAAAACGAGCAAGGAATACGCTTTGGGGTTTGTGGGCCGGTTGGTGGCCAACAAAAATTTACGGTATGTGGCTCGCGTATTTGAAGCTGTGGCAGCCAGATGGCCCTCGGCTAGGTTTGTCGTCGTTGGTGAAGGGCCCGAACGCGGATCGTTCCAAGGCGAGTTGGCACGTGTTGGGGTTCTCGACAATGTCACATTCATGGACTGGCTCGAAACTACCCAACAACTTGCCCAGCTCTATAGGGGTCTGAACGCTCTGGTTTGCCCCTCTTTGAGCGAGGGTGGCCCCCGCGTATGTCTTGAAGCTATGTCGTGTGGGACAGTTGTGTTTGCGACGCCGGTTGGTGTCATGCCTGACACTATTGAACATGGTGAGAATGGCTGGTTGCTTCCATGGGACCCGGACGCCGGAGCATCGCTTGTGCTTGAGGCGTTGCGGAACTCAGATGTTCTTAGTGCTATCGGTGTTGCAGCGGCTGCATCGACAGTGCATTTTGAAAAGTCGGTAGTTTTGGGTGCTTACGCAGCTACATATCGGAAACTTGCACGGAAGTCAGTAGATGACTAATGGAACCGGACAGGATCTTCGGATCCTATTTGTTACTCAAGAGCTCAATTCCTCAAGTGTGAATTTGGCCGTCGCGCATAACTGGACGCGTGAGTTAGCCAAGCGAGTGGACTCTGTTCATGTGCTTGCTGGCCGAGTCGTAGATACGGAGTTACCCCCTAACGTGTACGTTCATAGTCTGGGTCGTGAATCCAGACGATCTCGTGGGCGTCGGGTTTACCAATTTGGCGCAACGTATATGTCCTTGTTAGCAAGTGGACGGGTAAATGCAGTGTTAGCTCATATGGTGCCTGCTTATGCAGTGGCGATTGGTCCAGTTGCTCGGCTCGCCAGAGCGCCCCTGGTGCTTTGGTACACGAGCCATGGCAAGTCATCGGCGCTTATATGGGCCGATCGGATTGTAAATGCGGCAGTGACGGCTTCTATAGAGAGTTATCCGATCCCAAGCAATCGGGCGTTTTTGCTGGGGCATGGGATCGACACGCAACGGTTTGCTCCGTCCGGGCTGCCATTGTCTGGCACCGGATCGGTGCTTGGCATGGCTGGTCGACTTACTCCTCTAAAAGGGTTCGAAACTGGCATCAGGGCTCTCGCGATGTTGCGCAATAACGGTTACCCGGATGCCTCGTTACGGATTGCAGGGGAACCTTTTTACTCGGCCGATCACGGCTATGTTAAGGACTTACGGCTTTTGGCTGCTGAACTCGCGGTTGACCATGTAGTTGAGTTTGTTGGGCCAGTCCGAGGAGATAGCATGGCTCGGTTTTATCGATCGCTTAGTGTTTTTGTGAACTGGCGGATGCAACCCTCATTAGACAAGACTGGACTCGAGGCGATGGCGTGCGGGATTCCGGTGATAACCAACAACAGCTCGTATGGGCATGTTATGGGCAAACTGGCGCACAACTTCTTGGTTGGCAATACGCCTGCCGAACTAGCTCGTGGGATCGATAGAATTCTTGGATTACATCCGAATCTTCGTGATTCGACTACAAGTCGTTTGCGTTCGTCAGTAGTTGAAGGGCATGGGGCCGACAGTCTGGCCGGAAAATTGGTGGCGGTTTTTGAGTCGATCAGACGTGGAGACCGTCCTGATTTTCCTTCAGTAGCGGAAAGTCGGTCTGATTTATGAATATGGATCTTGCGCGTCAACTCGCACGATGTATTGGTCACTTTCCAGACTTTCAGGTGTTCCGACGTTATCAGCAGATGGTTTGGACCGTCAGGGCGGCGCTCCTTCGTCGTGCCTCCGGTGTGGAGGTTGGGTCGGATGCCAAGATCGATAGTCGTTTTTACTATCCCAGTGGTCTGAAAATCACTATGGGTGCTGGGGTGCATATCAAGCGGAACGTAAGGGTTGGCTGCGAGTCGGATTATCAGGCTGATGTGGCACTTGAAATAGGGTCTGGAACGGAAGTGTTATCCGGAGTTCGGCTGGACTGTACTGGTGGTATTACGATTGGTAAAAACTCGCATATTGGACGCGAATCTACGATTTATTCACACCGTCATGACACCAGTCGTCGTGATGTCCCGATCTTGCAGGCGCCCATCGAGGAGAGTCCTGTCGTCATTGGCGACGACGTAATGATCTATAGCGAGGTCGTTGTGCTTCCTGGCGTAACGATTGGCGACGGCGCTGTTGTAGCAGTCCGGGCAGTGGTAACGGAAGACATCGCTCCCTACAGCATCGTAGGCGGAGTTCCAGCACGCGTGATTGGCGAGCGCATTTAGGTTATGCCGATCGGTGCTTCTGCTGTTTCGGCACTGACACCGGATGCGGCGGAGGCGTTATCGGCCGCTTCGGACCTGTTCAATCGGATGCGTAATGACTACGGATATATGCGCTGTCCGGAGCACGGCGTTGATCACACGGGTAAATCTTCCCGATCCATCGTCATTGACTGTGCTCTTCACCGGCACACGGGTGAGGATCGCTACCTATCGAGGGCTCGTCAGACGGCTCGCGGGGTAGTGGCTCGTCTAGCCCCAGATCCCGAGGCGGATGGCGCCTGGGTGTTTTTCCCAGGCCTCCATGACTATCGAAACAACTCCACGAATATTATTGATGCCGGTGAATGTGTCGATGCGTTGGCTACGTTGCTAATGCATGCGGGAGACACTCTGGATCTCTTGGAACGTCAGGCCATCGAGGAATCGGTTCGACTGTGCTGTGAGACTTACTTGATCTATAACGTTGTCGCGAAGCCGGTTACTAATCAACGCTTGTGGGGAGCGATGGGTTTAGCAGCGGCATCCGTGGCTTTGGATGAGACCTCGTGGCGCCTACCAGTCAAACAGGCGATTGATCGTTCCTTAGCCGAGATGCGGCCCGATGGATCGTTTCGGTATGTCCAAGATGCTGAAACCCTTGGCGAAGGTGTGGGTATTTCCGATCTAACGGTGTATTACCACAGTCGATGCGTAGGGTTTTCTCGTTATGCGCTCCGTCTCTTCGGTGCCGAGGCTGAATTTGAGGATGCTTTACGGACTGGTGCTGATTTTTTGTGTACGGTGCTTCGCCCCGACGGTCTTAAGCCACTGGGCTTGGAAGGGAAACGGTGGTTTTGGGACGCCGATACTGAAGCTGGTTCATCTGCGTACGATGCTTATGTGCTCGCGACCGATGGAAGAAAGTCGATGATTCCATTGGCTTGTCGAGTGGCAGCTCAGAGTGTTGCAGCTGTAACGCCATCAGGATTCCTGGAAGCTACTTCGGGGTCCACTAGTTTTGTCTGTCGGGTTTTTCATACGGCTGATTTGGCCTGGCTTGCTCGTGCGTATGCTGCTGCGCAGCTTGATGAACGAAATGTGGATGCCACGGATCTTGATCCCTCTGGCCCGATACATGCGGCTGATGCTGGTGTCGCCCGGATCGGTTCCCGAACGGCGTGTGCAATTGTTCGAACTGACAAGCGCCCCGCTGACCGTCTTGTGGGCGGTCGTGTTGGTGGTGGGGGCTTGGTTTATGTTGGTAACGAAGATGACGATTGGAGAAATATGATCCAGTTTGAGTCGGAACCCGATGAACCAGAAGCATCTTGGTCAGTCCGACGGTCCAGGCCATCAATCGTCCCTGGTTCAGTTCGTAGTCTCGGCCGTGAAAATAGGTTCGTGTTACACATTGCTCGATCGCATGCTCGGGCCGGTCGATGGCGGCATGCCGCAGGATTGATTTGGCGACATTTTTCTCTCCCGATGTTTCGAGCGCATCGTCGTAGTTCGTCGAGTCACGCGACGAAAAGCACTGTACATGTTGACGGTGATTCCTTGGTCATTATGTCTGGGATTGCCGATAAGGACGGAACTGTACATTCGAATGTTGGGATTCGTCGGACATATCGTGTTGAGGAGACATCCGTGCTGGTTCGCGATGAGCTCGAGGCTTCAGGTCGACTTTATGATGTGCAGTATCGATTACCGGTCAAGGCCAAAGGACTGGAAGTTAAGGCCCACGTGCGATGGACGCGTCGATCGAGTCGCATTCGCTTTGGTCAGATCGAATCCGGAGCAAGGATTTCTCTTGGCTATCGGATTTAATTCATGAGTCATCCCTTGCGTATTGTGATGATCGCCAATGCACGTATTCCGAGCGAGCGAGCCCATCCGATGCAGATCATGCATATGGCGGCGGCGTTTGCTAGTAGCGGTGCGCAGGTCACGCTTGCCTATGCCCGGAGAGCGAACACGGTTGCTATGCGAAAGGTCGGTGATCCGTTCGACTATGCCAATGTGGCCAGAAGTTTCAGGTTAGTCGGACTTCCGACTATTGATGCGATTAAACGAGTGACTCTCGATTGGCCCTTGTTGAATGTGGCTCCAATACGACTGGTGGCTCACTTCTTGCAGCTTTGGACTTTTACTATTTCTGCTGCATTTATGGCTGAGCGATGGCGAGGTGACATCGTTATTAGTCGAGATCTCCTGCCGCTCACGGTGCTCAGACTTATTACGAGGTGTGAGACCAAATTTGCATTTGAGGCCCACACGGTACCTCGATCCAAGTTTTCGGCAGCGTTGCACCGGTGGGCTGTACGTCGCATGGACGGCGTAGTGACGATTACCGCAGGGCTCCGGCAGTGGTATTTGGATGCTGGATTTGATCCCTCCCGAGTCCTGGTAGCTGCCGATGGCGTTGATGTTGCAGCGTTTGATCGAGATGGTCAGGTGATGTCGCGCCAAGATTTGGACTTACCCGAAGCGGCGCCTATAGCCTGCTATATCGGCCATCTGTATCCTTGGAAGGGGGTAGACGTTCTGGTACGGGCCGTCGATCATATGGATCAGGGTGTGCACTGGTATATCGTTGGTGGGGTAGCACCAGATCTTGAGCGCATTCGTTCGGCTGCGTCTGGCTACAACAATGTTCACGTAACAGGCCATCTCTCACCGTCGCTTGCTCGCAAATATCTTCTTGCGGCTGATGTTGCGGTGATCCCATTCAGCGCTCGCGAAGAAATTGCGCGCAGCTACACGTCGCCCCTCAAACTGTTTGAGTATATGGCGGCCCAACGGCCGATCGTGGCCAGCGATTTACCTTCGCTTCGCGAGATCTTGCGGGACGGTGAAAATGCGCTTCTTGTTACACCCGATGATCCTGAAGCGCTAGCTGACGCTGTCAACCGTTTGTTGAATGACCCTGTGCTCGCCCGTTCGTTGGTGCAAGTGGCGCGTGCTGAAGTTGAAGAGATGACTTGGACAAACCGAGCCGAAAGTATCCTGATCTTCTTAAGCCGGGGTCAATTGGCCTCGTGAGACTCGGCCATGTCATGGATCGAGTTGCACACGGAGCAAGAACCGGGTCTCTAGCACGCCGTCGAGTTTTAGTTGGAGTTGGTTTGCTATGGCCCCTTTTGCTGCTTTATCGAGAGCTTTTATTTAACGGATCTGCGTGGCTGGATCTTGATCTACTTCTGAGTTACCAGCCCCGCTATACGGTTCTGGCGAACGGTATACGGGATGGGCATATTCCGCTCTGGACGGATGGGATGTTGTCGGGATTTCCCATCGCGTTTTCGGAGTTTGGCTGGTTCTATCCGTTGACTTGGATGCTGCTGAGGGTTCTGGATCCTCTCCGTGCATACACATTGGAATTGGCGCTGGGGCTAGTGTTTGCGGCGGTGGCGGCTTATTGGCTTGGCCGGGTCTGGGGATTGACTCGGCTGGCTGCTTATCTCGCCGCATTTCTGTTTACGTACGGCGCGTTTGTGTTTGCAACTTCTCGATTCCTCAACTATGCCGATATTTACTTTGCTCTTCCGGCTGGCATTGCCGCAATTGAGTTAGTTACTCGTGGGCATAGACGGTATCTGGCGCTGCTTGGGCTGTGTGCGGCGGTCATGGGACTTGCTGGGCATCCGCAAATAGCACTGTTGTTTGGGTTTACCTGGATGATCTTTGTCTCGTATCGATTGTTGTGCGCATGGCGTGATGGAACATTTAGTACTGCTGTAGTGTCGATCTTATGGATCACTGTAGCGGTGGGTGCAGGGTTGCTTGTCAGTGCGGTTCGTTTGTTACCGACGGTGAGTACCACAGCGCTTTCTGTGCGTGCGTCTGGGCTTGATTTTGAGGTCGCGGCTCAGGGCTCGATTCCGCCATGGAGCCTCATTCTCGGGTACCTCTTCCCGTCTTTTGAGATTCCACGTGTGTTGGGGGATCGACTCAACGCCGAAGAACTGTTGTATTTGGGTTTTGCAACACCGGCTCTTGCCCTTTTGGCTCTTTGTTCGAGAAATCGCCATCGGTTGGTGTGGTTTTTGACTGGACTGGTCATCCTGAGCTGGATCTTCGCCATGGGCTCATTCAGTCTCGGGTTTCCCTTGCTGCACAAGATCCCGCTTTTTGGGTTTTTTCGGCAACCGGCGAGGTTTGGGATCGTGGCGAGCTTTGGCTTGGCTTATCTTGCGGCTATTGGTATTGATCAGATTCGTGTGGTTGATCTTCGGGGGAGTGTTCTCGCCAAATGGGTAACGAAGATTTGGCTGTGGGCTGCTGGGCTTGTTGGTGCGGGCACTGTGATAGCGACTATTGTTTTGAGCGGATTAGCGTTCGTGATAGTTCCATACGGATACGACTATATCGATCGGGCTATTGTGGGCTCCGAGGGCCGATTTCTCTCGGCCGAGCGTTATTACCGGACGTTCGATCAGCTTTACGAGCAGATGGCGACCGCGTTCAGTCTTGAGTTTTGGACACCCCGATGGACGTTGTTGGCGGCGCTCCTGACGGCAGCTGTTTTATGGGGTTTTATGCGTCGCCACATCGAAGCGCAGCGTGCACAGGTGATGCTGGTGGGCATTCTCGTGATTGATGTCTTGGTGGCCCCGGGTCATATGATTCCTACCACCGACACTGGTTGGTACGCACGAGAACCACGAGCGGCTGCTGTTATGCCCGGCCATTCGACCGATCAGTGGCGGGTCTTCTCATATCGGGGATTGGCCCAGAAATTTGAGCTGTCGACAGCCGCCGGCACTGATATTGGCCGGTCACGGCGTGATTTACTCGAATATATTTTTCTTAACGAGACCTTGACCCCAAATTTGCCATTTACTCGAGCATGGGCGTCGATCGACGGATATGAAAACCTTATGTCCCGTCCTGTAGCCGACTATCTTGCATACGTCGGTAGCGAACGGACCACCGTTAATGGTTTTGCTGTCGATCCAGGAATCAATGGCGACGAGCGAGCCAACATTTTCGGTCGTAGGTTGCCAGCTTTGGCCGTTGGGAACGTTCGGTACGTGCTGTCTGGGGTGAAGCTTGAGCATCCGCAACTGGTAGAACGGCAATCCGGGTTGATCGATCTTCCGAACTGGTCGTCGGTTCAACAATCTTTGTACGTCTACGAATTACGTGGCTGGTTTCCACGTGTGTGGCTCGCGCGGGATTGGAAGACCATTGACGTGGCTGCAGCATCGGTGGATGTTTTGGATGCGATTGCGCGTAGACCCAGTGTCGCCATGGTCGACCGTGATCCCGGGTTGCCGCGTGGTTCTTCCGGAACAGGCTTGCTGGAGTATCAGATCAGCCGTTCCCCACACCAGCTGACGGTTCAAGTGGTAACGGATGGACATGGACTTGTGGTTGTTAACGAGGCGATGTATCCAGGATGGGAAGCCACTATCGATGGTCAGCCTGTAGAAATTGTTACTGTCAATACGATGATGCGTGGGGTGCCTGTCAATAACAGCGGGGTACACACCATCGTTATGTCATACATGCCCCCAGGATTTCCCCAGGCGATTGTTTTGTCGATTTTCGGAGTTGGTGTATTGCTGGTTTTGCTCGTGTTGGGTTGGCGGGTTGATAGGACATGAAGTTAGCGCTGGTCAGTGATGTGCTCGATCCCACTACTGGGTGGGGTCGGTACGCTGGTGAAATTGCCGATGAGCTGATTGCCTCAGGGGTAGATGTTCGACTAGTGAGCCCACGGGATCGGCTTGCGATCCCTAAACTACGTTCTCACCCGGATCACTTGAGTATTCCGTCGTTCCAGTATGGGAGTCGCCATCCCGTTCGGGTGTTCCTTCGGACGTTGGCTCCTCTTGTTCGAGCGCTTCGGGGAGTAGATGTAGTTCATTGCATGATCGAGCCATTTGCTCCGGTTGTTGCCGTGGCTTCCGGTCAGCGTCCGTATTTTGTTTCGCTGGTCGGAACATATGCACTTCCGTCAGGCCGTCCGCGCATTGAAGGGATGGCGCTTCGCTGGGCGTTACGGCGAGCTCGAGGTCTTCCGGCCATCAGTCGATACACGAGAGAACGTATCGAGGCGGATACCGGAGTGCTGCAGGCTTCTGTGGTTCCACTTGCGGTAAGAGCTGAGGATTTTGCCCAATCCAATCCTCCCGTACGCGAGCCAGGATTAATCGTGTCTGTCGGAGAGCCGAAGCCACGCAAAGGCTACGACGTAATGTTGGAGGCGTTTGCGACGCTTAGGTCAGAAGGTGTGGCTAATCGATATGTGATTGTCGGGCCCTACAATTCTTCGTCTCCGTACGTCCAACGGTTGCAGGCACGGATTAACGCGCTGGATCTACAAGGCCGGGTCACTTTCACGGGGATGGTTAGCCAGCAAGAACTTGCTGCGTGGTATCACCGGGCCCGTTTGGTAGTAATGCCGTATCGGTCGTGGAAAAATGACTTTGAAGGGTTCGGTTTGGTATTGCTTGAAGCGAATGCTTGTGGAACGCCCGTAGTAAGTACTCGTGACTGCGGCGCAGAAGAACCAGTTGTACACAATATGAATGGCGTTCTTGTCGCGCCTGACAATGCGAGTGAACTTCTGCGGGCGGTTCGGGAACTGCTGACTGACGATGCGCGATGGGAAGCCCTAGCTGCGGGGGCACGTCGTCGGGTAGCCGCGATGACGTGGCGGAGGTCCGTTGATCAACTTCTCGACATATATGCCGGGTCGCTTGGATATCGGCTTGATGAGTAGACCATCGGGTGACTTGGGGCAGCAAGCGATACGTGGGGTTGTCAGCCTTGGCCTGCGTGAAGGTGGCATGAAACTTGTCGCTTTTGCAGGCAACATTGCGCTCTTTCGCTTACTTACGCCTGCTGACTTCGGCGTTATTGTGCCGATTGCATTTCTAGCAGGGTTGGTCAAACAGTTTGCTGATCTTGGTTTACAGCCGAGCCTTATTCAACGTGGATCCGAACCCAACAGTCAGGATTTACGCGCGGTGTTCACAGGACAACTTGGGCTAGTGATTATCGGTGGGTTGTTGTTGTTTCTAGGCGGCCCCCTTGTTGTCGATAGCGTTTTGAACGCGTCAATTGATCCTTGGATGACTCGGGTGTTCGCATTGTCAATATTTTTATCAGCGTTTCGAGTGGTGCCAGCCGCGTTGCTCGAACGGCATCTGCAGTTCGGTCGTTTGGCGACGGCCGATATTCTGGGAAGTTTCTGCTACTTCAGCCTGGGAATAGGTTTCGCGATAGGTGCGGCTGGAGTCTGGAGTCTCGTGATTGCCCATGTCGGTGCCAGCATTATTTCAACACTCGCTGTTGTTATGGCGCGACCTTGGTGGCCGATACCGACGATGCGGCTTAGGGTGCTTCGTTCCCACGTGAATTTTGGGGCCAGGTTTCAGGGATCCCGGATTGCGCTAACGATCAAGGATTCGCTTGTTCCCTTGTTCGCGCCACGGGCGTTCGGAGCCTCGGCGACCGGATTATTGAGCTGGGCGAACCGTGTCTCCTCCCAGCCTCTGGTCATGACACAACTGGTGGCCCGTGTCAGTCTCCCGGCATTTTCTCGGATCCAAGATAATCCAGAACAGGTGCGACGGGGGGCGGAATTGACGCTTAAGTGGAATGCAATTGTTACGTTGCCAGCGTTCGCAGCGCTTATTGCGTTTGGCCCCGAAGTCGCGAGCCTTATTTACGGTGAGCAGTGGTTGCCAGCGGTTCCTGCTCTGTACATTTTTGTTCTTAACTCGGTTCTTGTGCCAATTAATGGTCTTATCACGCCTATTCTTATTGCGATTGGGAAAACGAGAGTGGTGCTTACGGTGGCCGTGGTATGGGCGATCGGGGCGTGGGTGCTGGCAGTGGGTCTTATGACGGCAGGCGTTGGCTTTCTGGCTGTTCCGATTGCACTCGCTGTGTCTCAGGCTGTGGCCACGATGGTGCTTGTCCCAATTGGCAGACGGGAGTTTGAGTTGCGAGTGGTTCGGCGTCTGGTTCGACCGTTCGTCGCTGCCGTCACAGCTGGTGTTTTTGGAAGATTTGTATTACTGCCACTTCTTACTGACGCGGTATTGCTGGTCCAAGGATGCGTGGTAGTTGCTGCGGTTTATCTCGGCGTTCTGTATCTCATTGATCGTCGGGCCTTTCAAGCAGAGCTTGGGTCGCTGCGACGGCGAGATGGTATAGGAGCGTCAAGCTGATATGCGTGTGGCTGTGAATATACGTAATGCCAATTTGGGTATTCCGGATGGGCATGGTGGGAGCATGCGGGCGCTGGTTCGGGAGATGGCAAAGAGTTCCGGTGGCCATATGGTGGAGTACTTGTCTGACGCTCCGCTTAGATTTTCTGGTTCCGAAAATCTAATTAGGGGTACTCGGGTGCTTCGGCCGTTTCCGATAGGCAACAGGGTGCTCAGGGGAATCGCAGAAGCTGATCCGTGGTATCGGCTTCGAGTAGCAATTCTGGGTTTGCAGCGTAGGTGGGAGGTCTATGTCCAGAGCGCTCACGAGCCTCCGCCCGCGTTCGGCATTGGTGCTCGGGTCGCCATTGTCCACGATTTGGCTTTTATTCATCCGGATGCGCCAGAAAACTTTGATGAAGCGTTGATTGCCGAACTTGATCGGTGGACCGCCGTTAACGTGCATGCCGCGACAATTGTGGTTGCTGTTTCTGACGTCGTGGCTCGGGATGTTGCTCGGAGTTACGGTATCTCACCAACTAGGATAGTGACGGCTCACCACGGAGTTGATTCCAAACGGTTTCATCCGAATTACGATGCGGAAGATATAGCGTCGTGCCGTCGTAGACACCACATCGAACGTGATTACGTGATCTTTGTTGGAACGCTCCAGCCTCGGAAGAACATCCCTACCCTTGTGGAAGCAGTGACGCGAGTTCACTCTCAGGGGGTAGGAATGCAGCTTGTTGTTGCGGGAGCTGGTGGGTGGCAGTCCGAGCCGTCGATTGAAGCAGTTGAGCAGGCTGGCCCTGCTGTGGCTCGGTGTATTGGTCGGGTTGCTGAAGATGATCTTCCACTGCTAATCGCCGGAGCCAATGCTTTTATCAGTGTTGCTCGTGACGAAGGGTTCGGCATGCCGGCGTTGGAGGCAATGGCGTCGGGTGTTCCAGTTATCGCCGCAGATGATGCTGGTCTGGCTGAGGTGGTAGGCGAGGCTGGTCTGCTTGTGAACCCTGAGGACCCGGATGCTATTTCCAGTGCCATCGCCAGGCTTTCTGGTGATCAGCGGCTTCGATCAGACATGATTGGTCGTGGACTAAGACGGGCTGAAGCCTTCACGTGGAAGGCGGCAGCACACAATGTATGGGGAGCAATCGAGCGAGCATGCGTGTCCTCCTAATCGGACCTGCTTGGGATACCGGTCAATGGGTTGAATACTGTGCCGCGGGGCTTGTTGGTATTGGCCATGACGTGGTGATGCATCGCTATAGTGCCGGTCTTGGTCGTCCGGCTGGGCCCTGGGCTAGGTTGCAGCGACGGATCGTTGGCTCAGATCGATTTCATATGCAACGGGTGCTTGACGTGTTGCGGCGAGACAATTTAGACGTCCTCAAGGTTGCTGCGCAGCATCGTCCGGAACTCACTGTGGTGCTCAAGGGTGAAGTGTTGCTTCCTGAGACGATCGAGCGGATCGGTTACATGACCGATGGCCCCATGGTTCACTGGAGCGGTGATGATCCAACTTGGTTCCCCAATATTGTGGCTGCTGCGCATCTGTATGATCGATTCTTTCTGGCCGATCCAAGTTATGCCCAACATCTTGAGACCCGCAACGTAACAGCTCAATTTTTGCCCCATGCGGCCGATCCGTCGATATGGGTCGGCGATGATGCTGGTAGCGATACCGTCGATGTCATTTTTGTTGGCGATGCCCGTCACAACATGGGTCATCTGCCCGAGGATCGGTATCGTGTCGATATTGTTGAGGCGATTGCGCAGGCCGATGTGTCGCTTGCGGTATGGGGTCGCGGTTGGGAGAAGCTTGAGGCTAACTATAAGGTTGGGTCGGTGCATCGTGGTCTCACGCTCTTGCCAGCGGCTGCGGTTGCCAGGGCGTACCGGGGAGCCAAGATTGCTTTGAATGTTCACCACGCCCAAATGCGAGAAGCCCCCAATATGCGGACCTTCGAGATTCCTTTGGCTGGGGCATTTCAACTTACTGACTACAAATCTCGCATGGCGGAGTTATTTGATATTGGAACGGAACTGGCGGTGTATAAGGCCAGCGACGACCTGCTTACGTTGATTGATCGGTATCTTGGTGACCCGCAAGCTCGACATGACATCGCTGTGGCCGGACGACGCCGTGTCGAACGTGACCACACGTATGAAGTCCGTATGCGGCAACTGGTCGAGGCGGCTCTTGGGAAGTAATAAGAGTTTTCCCACGGCTCTGGTCGGGCATAGCGATCTTGAACTTCTCAGAATGGCGTTACGCGCGCACCTTCACCAACCCGCTATTGGCCTGTGGCGAGCAACGGAGTTTGTCATGCTCCGTGACCTGGCTTTCCCGGGTCCTGTGCTGGATTTTGGCTGTGGTACCGGTGAAGTTGCTCGATCTGTGCTTCGTTCGCATTGGCCGATCGATGGACTCGAACTAGTTGCTACGGAAGCTCGGGTGGCAAGCGCTTCGGATACCTACCGTTTTGTGATGCAGGGGAGTGGGGTTGAGGCTCCGGTGACGTCGAATGTGTATGGAGCTGTCTACAGCCATAGTGTCCTCGAGCATATTCCTGACGACCTAGGAGCAGTCCGAGAGGTTGCCCGCGTCCTTCGACCTGGAGGGCGTTTCGTGTTCACGGTGCCTGCCCCGGCATTTGCTTCACGAATCATGCGTGAGCACGGCGAAAAAACCCTTGAATTGGTGAATCGTCGTCTTGGTCATTATCACTACCGATCTATCGATGAATGGGTTGAATGTTTGGACAAGATTGGACTCGATGTGGTATGGTCCGTGGACATCTGCCGGCAGCAACTCAGCGGATCTGGCTGCGGCTCGACACGTTGATGGTGCGTCGATTTCGTGGTCGGCGGGTGTTGGATTGGATCCGCGGTTTGCAACGACGGGGGCTCATTCCGGACGCTCCGTGGCTTGTCCTGTGGTCGGGCTTGCTATGGCGCTCATTCAAACGTCCGGTGGATGACCCTGGAGGGTATTTGATCGTGGCCCAGCGTCGATTGTGATGAGTTTGCGTGTACTTCACTTGTCACCAACTTGGTTCGGCGATGCGTCCGTGCGTGGTGGGGGAGAGCGATACCCACTCGAATTGGCCCGGGCAATGTCACGGCAGACCCCGACTCGCCTGGTTTCTTTTGGGCCACGAGAAAGCTTGGAGCGTGTGGACGGATTTGAGATTGAAGTGCGTCGCACATGGCGTCGTTTACGTGGACGAAAGGGTGATGCTGTTGGACCGGGTTTCATGGCTCCCTTGGTGTGGGCTGACGTTATCCATTGCCACCAAGCACGCAGCGGGTTGACGGCGATGGCGACACTTATAGGACGGCTATTGGGCAAGAAGATATATGTGACCGATCACGGTGGTGGCGGTGTTAATTGGATTCGAAGGCTTCGGATTGGACGTTGGGTGGATGCGCAGTTGGCCCAGAGCGCCTTTGCGGGCCAGACTCTTCCAGCACTGGGTAAGCGAACCGAGGTCGTTTTCGCTGGTGTTGATCATACGAAATATGTGCCAGGTGCGGAAAAAGTTGTAGGGCGTGTGGTGTATGTGGGACGGTTGCTTCCTCATAAGGGGATTGAATTCGCGATCCGAGGGCTTCCGTCGGGCGCCTCGCTTGAAATTTATGGGCGACCCTATGACGCTGACTACCTGAGATTTCTCGAGACAGAGGCTGTTTCTCGTCCAGTAACGTTTCATACGCAAGCTTCTGACCAACGGGTAATACGTGCCCTGGCATCTGCGTGCGCTTTTGTAATGCCTTCGGTTTACGATGACTATCGTGGACGCTATCAGGCCTTGCCCGAGCTTGTTGGCCTTGCTCCTATCGAAGCGATGGCATGTGGGACCGCAGCGGTGGTTTCAAATGTCGCTGGCATGCCCGAGATTATGACGCCAGATGCCGGAGCGATTGTCAGACCAGGAGATGCTGAAGAAATGCGCCGAGCACTCGAACCACTGACATCCTCGGTTGACCGGGCTCTCCGTGAGGGAGCTTTGGCGCGGGAGCATGTTATTAGCCAATTTACATGGGATGGCGTGGCTGCACGCTGCCTTTCGGCATATAGGGACTAAAATGAACAGGGTTCTTTAGGCAAAGTTTTATGCGCATCGCCTTTTTGGCTGATACTTATCCGCCCGAAAATCGGGGCGGTGCGGGTGTTGTCGTCGAGCGTTTAGCGACAAGTTTTGTGGCTGCCGGTCATGACGTTCAAGTAATTGCAACAACTCCGGGTGTCGCACGTGTTGGAGTTGACGAGGGCGTTACGGTTCACCGGTTACGTTCCCGGTATCCGGAACGGTTTCGGAACACTGTCGCGATGTTCAATCCAATGGTTGCGACGGGTGTCCGAGCTGCGTTGCAGGAATTCAGCCCAGATGTTGTTCACGCGCACAACGTGCATCAACACCTGTCGTTTGCGACGCTAGGTATTGCGGCGGGTACTGGTGTTCCTGTTCTGTATACCGCACATGACTATCTGCTGTTTTGTTGTATCAAGTTCATTTGCACGAACGGGTCGGTCGATTTTCGTCAACGTTGGTTTAATTGCGCCAAGTGTCAGCGCTTCCGATGGAACCCGGCTCGGAACGAAGTGATTCGCAAACACATGACAAACGATGTCGACCATCTTTTTGCGATAAGTAAAACGCTGCAAGTGGCACTTCGGGCCAATGGTTATGGGGATTCCGAGGTTGTGTACAACGGTGTGGATCTCGATTGGTGGGGGCGTGGCAATGGGACTGTTTTTCGATCGGCCCATGACCTTGGTGATGCTCCCTTAGCGCTACTTGCGGCGAGGGTTTCCCGTGAGAAGGGTGCCGAGGTGGCTCTACAGGCGCTCGCCCGTTCTAGGAATTCGGATCTCCGACTGATGATTGCTGGGGAAAATCCACGATATGCACCTCGTCTCAGACATATGGCGGAAAGCTTGGGTGTGGGGGACCGATTGTT
>Ga0187827_10001739_pt1 | contig 31177 bp, 22 predicted proteins | sample ETNtaG_39_FD_167969 | JGI IMG/M metagenome (GOLD analysis project Ga0187827, IMG submission 167969) | Marine microbial and viral communities from oxygen minimum zone, Eastern Pacific Ocean - ETNP2014_SV_150_PacBio MetaG (Illumina Assembly) | ecosystem: Environmental > Aquatic > Marine > Hypoxic...
GCAATACCCAAGCGATAAAAGGACTCTTTTATCTTGTGTTCACTCGCTGAGGATGCTATCATGTCGGCCACAACAAGGGCAAACTGCGCGGAAGCGCAGGGCGCAAAGACGGCTAGCGGCAGGGTGACTTGGGCGGGGTAGATGGGGGGGAGGTCGTCACCTCAGTAGCCGCACTGCCGGACGTCTCGGCATGTGCGGTTTTCTGTTTGTGTTCTAATGGCAATGCGCCTGACTTCCTGCTTAGGAGGAGATGCGAGATCCATGGCAGAATCCAGAGAGGATCGACTCAAAGAGGCAGCCGCTGCTGAGCGGAGCGAATCCACAGAGCCTGAGGCGGCAACCACCAGCCGTCGCCGGTTTCTGAAGATCCTTGCCGCCGGTTCCGCTGCCGCGTTGACGCCGATGGACGTCCTGGCAGCGCAGCAGGTCATTCCGGATATCAAGAATCCGCTCAACCATTATCCCGATCGCGGTTGGGAGAAGACATACCTGGATCAGTATCGCTACGACCGCAGCTTCACCTGGATCTGCGCTCCGAACGACACTCACATGTGCCGGATGCGGGCATTCGTTCGCAATGGCGTGATGATTCGCAGCGAACAGAACTACGACCATGACCGGTGCGGCGACCTGTACGGAAACCGAACCACCAAATCGTGGAACCCTCGCGGCTGCCCGAAGGGCTTCACATTCCAGCGGCGGCTCTACGGTCCGTACCGTCTCAAAGGGCCGGTGATTCGAAAGGGTTGGAAGGACTGGGCGGACGCAGGATTCCCCTCGCTCTCCGACAACCCCTCACTGCGCACTGAGTACAGATTCGACGACCGCGGCAACGATACGTTCGAGAGGGTTTCCTGGGAGGAGGCTTCGGATTATGCCGCCCGGGGCCTGATGGCCGTCGCCGACACATACAGCGGCGATGAAGGCCGGCGGCGACTGCTGGGTGATGGCTACGAGGAAGAAATGCTGGAACACTGGCACGGTGCCGGGACCCGCACGATGAAGATCGGCTCGTCCCTGCCTCTCCACGGCGTCATGGGGAAATTCGGCCTCTTTCGCTTTGCCAACGCGATGGCCCTGGTAGATCACCACGCCCGTGGCGCCTCTCCCGAGGAGGCTCAGGGCGCGCGTGAGTGGACGGAATACACCTGGCGCGGCGATCAGGCCCCCGGCCAGCCATTCGTCCACGGTCTGCAGACCTCGGACATCGACATGGCGGATCTACGCTTTTCCAAACTCACGATTCAGGTCGGCAAGAATCTCGTTGAGAACAAGATGCCTGAATCTCACTGGCTCAATGAGATCATCGAACGGGGTGGCAAGATCGTCGTCATCTCTCCCGATTACAACGCCCCCGGGGCCAAGGCGGACTACTGGATTGGCACTCGTCCCGGCCTGTCTGATACTGCGGTTCTGCTGGGCGTAACCAAGATCCTGATTGATAACAACTGGATCGACGAGACCTTCCTGAAGCAGTTCACTGACTTTCCCCTTCTGGTCCGTACCGACACGCTACGCCGGCTACGGCCCGAAGAGATCATCCCGGGATACGAGACCAAGGACATCAGCGATGGACACTCCTACAAGATCCAGGGCCTGACCGACGAGCAGCGGGAACGGATCGGCGACTTCACCATCTGGGATGAGAAGTCGGGTGGTGTCGTGGCCATCAGCCGCGAGGATGTGGGCAGCAAGGCCAACGAGGATGCCGCCCTGTCCGGCACCTTCAAGGTGAACCTGGTGGATGGCCAGGAGGTCGAGGTCATGCCCGTACTCGAGATGTACAAACGCCATCTCGCGGACTATGACGTGACGACCGTCGAGGAGATCAGCGGCGCCAAGCCAGAGCTCGTCGAGCGCCTGGCGCGGGACATCTGGGAGACCTCAAAGGCCGGGCACCCCGTCTCCATCCACCATGGGGAAGGCACGAACCACTACTTCCATGGCACACTGCACAACAGGGCCTGCCATCTTCCCATGATGCTGACGGGCAATTTCGGCAAGCATGGCGCCGGTGTGTTCACCTGGGCCGGCAACTATAAAGGGGCTCTCTTTCAGGCATCCTCCTGGAGCGGCCCCGGCGTGGGCTCCTACTCGCACGAAAACCCCTTCGATCCCATACTCGACGAAGATGTCCGCATCAATCACGAGCACCTGCACAACTACAGCTATGGCGATGATGTCGCCTTCTGGGGCCATGGCGAACGGCCCCTGGTAGTCGACACACCCTCCGAGGGACGCAAGGTCTTCACCGGCAAGACCCACATGCCGACGCCGACGAAACTGATGTGGTACAACAATGCGAACCTGATCAACCAGGCCAAGTGGGTCTACAACCTGATCGTCAACGTGTTCCCGAAGATCGACATGATCGTCGATCAGCAGGTGGAATGGACCGCCTCGGCTGAATACGCCGACGTCGTCCTGCCGGCCAATACCTGGGCCGAGTTTCAGGATCTGGAGATAGGGGGGTCCTGCTCCAATCCTTTCATCCAGGTCTGGGGTGGTGATGGCGTCAAGCCGGTCCACGACTCCAAGGATGACGCCGAGATCTTCGCTGGCGTGGGTCGCGCCCTGGCGAAAATCACTGATGACCGACGTTTTGCCGACTACTGGAAGTACATCACGGAGAAGAAGGCGGGGGTCTATATCCAACGGGTGCTGGACAATTGTACAACGACCCGCGGGCCAGATGGTCCCTATCAGCTCAGCAAGATGCTGGAAGGCGAGTACGGCGGAGAACCGGGTGCCGCGTTGATGCTCTTCCGCACCTATCCGCGCGTTCCATTCTATGAACAGATCAACGATAGCATCCCTTTCTACACCGACAACGGCCGCCTGTCGGCCTATTGCGATCTACATGAGGCCATCGACTACGGCGAGAACCTCATCGTGCACCGCGAGGGTCCCGAAGCGACGCCCTATCTCCCCAACGTCATCGTCTCGAGCTCCGACTACATACGTCCCAACGACTATGGCATCTCACTCGACGAGATGGACCCGGACATGCGTTCGGTGCGCAACGTCAAGATGCCCTGGAGTGCGGTCAAGGACACGGTCAATCCACTCTGGGAGCAAGGGTTCCGCTACTTCTGCTCAACGCCGAAGAGCCGGCACACCACGCACTCGTCCTGGTCCACGGTGGACTGGAACTGGATCTGGAGCTCGAGCTTCAGCGATCCCTACCGCCGTGACAAGCGGGCCCCAGGCGTGGGCGATCGGCAGATTCAGATGAACCCCCAGGCGGCCAAGGACAGCGACTTCAAGGAAGGGGACTACGTCTACGTGGATGCCAACCCGGCCGATCGTCCCTTCGTCGGCTGGGACCCGGATGACCCCCGTTCCAAGGCCTTCCGCTGCATGGTGCGAGTCAAGTTCAACCTGTCCTTGCCCTATGGCATGACGATCATGAAACACACCGGGTGGATCGCCACCGAGCGAAGCGTCAAAGGTCACGAGACCAGGGCCGACGGCCAGGCGCTGGCCGCTGGCACCGGTTACCAGTCCAACTACCGATACGGTTCTCACCAGAGCATCACCAGAAGCTGGCTCCCTCCCATGCACCAGACGGATAGCCTGTTCCACAAGCAGACGGGGGCGATGAAGTTTGTGTTCGGTTTCGCCGTCGACAATCACGGTGTGAATACGGTTCCCAAGGAAACCCTCGTGCGCATCACGAAGGCCGAAGACGGTGGCCTGGGCGGAGTCGGCGCCTGGAAGCCTGCGACCACCGGATACGGTCCGGGAAACGAGTCGGACGAGATGAAGAAGTACCTCAGCGGCGGCTACACCAAGCTGGAGAAGACAGCATGACGTCTTCTGAAGAACAGAACGCCGATGCAGGGAAAGCAGCCGACGTCGACGACCCCATGCAACTGCGAGCCGGCGTCGTGGAAGGGAATCCACTGGCGATGCTGCAAGGGCTGATCGAGGAGTATGCCCGCATGGGATGGGATGCCGACCAGATCGCAGCCATTTTCGACAACCCGTTCTTTGCCGCCACGCACGGCCTTACCACGCAGTTCGGTCGGGCGCGGATCCGTGAGAACATCGAGCAGACTCTGGAACGATGCGGCGTCTTCCGCTTCGACACCGTCGAACCGGAGTCCGCTGCGAACCCGCTGCCATGCCCCGACACAGCCACCCCCTTGAGTGGAGAGCGCAACGATGCCTGACGTCTACAACTGGCAGTTGGGACGAGAGATGAGCTATCCCCACGAGGAGGCCCATCCCGAATGGCAGTTTGCCTTCGTCTTCAACATCAACCGCTGCATTGCCTGCCAGACCTGCACGATGGCCTGCAAGTCCACCTGGACGTTCGCTAAAGGGCAGGAATACATGTGGTGGAACAACGTGGAGAGCAAGCCCTACGGCGGCTATCCGCAAGACTGGGACAGAAAACTCCTGTCCATGATCGAGAATGAAAATCCCAAGAAGCAGACGTGGGAGGACGGAGGAAAGGGGGCGGAGAAGCCCTTTGGGACATTCGAGGGCAAGACTGTCTTTGAGGCTGCCGAGACAAACATCTCCCCCGACGGAGCCAACCAGGCGCTGGGCTACATCCCCTCGGACGAGGAGTGGCAGAGCCCCAACATCCACGAGGAAACCGCCACGGGAGAGGCCCGCAAGAAGGATGTGTGGGGCGCCTCCGTCGAGCTTCCTGAACACCGAGTCTGGTTCTTCTATCTCCAGCGCCTCTGCAACCACTGCACCTATCCCGCCTGTCTGGCGGCATGTCCGCGCAACGCCATCTACAAGCGGCCTGAGGACGGTATTGTGCTCATCGACCAGAGTCGTTGTCGGGGATACCGCAAGTGCGTGGAGGCCTGCCCCTACAAGAAGCCCATGTACAATGCGGCAACCCGGATCTCGGAGAAGTGCATCGCCTGCTATCCCCGCATAGAAGGCAAGGATCCGGACCTGAGCCCCGATGGTGCACCGCTGGAGACGCGCTGCATGTCCGCCTGCGTCGGCAAGATCCGTCTCCAGGGCCTGGTCAAGAAGACGCCGGAGGGGACGTGGGCCGAGGCCCCGGACAGTCCGATCCATTTCCTGGTGCGGGAACGCGGCGTGGCGTTGCCGCTGTATCCGCAGTTCGGCACAGAACCTAACGGCTATTACATCCCGCCGAGATGGGCACCACGGACCTATCTCACGCAGATGTTCGGTCCGGGTGTCGACCACGCCCTCGAACAGTACTGCTGCCCCGACCGGGAACTGCTGGCCGTCCTCCAGCTCTTTCGTGCCACGCAGCAGATCATTTTCAAGTATGAGATCGAACAGGGCCAGAAGGTTGCGGAAATCGAAGTCACGCTGCCTTCGGGCGAGAAGAAGGTTCAGGAGATCTTCAACGATACCGTGATCGGCTACAACAAGCTGGGAAATGAAGTTGTCCGCATCACGGTGGAAGAGCCGACCTTCGAACGCAGTAAGGAACACGTCAACTCCATCTGATGGAAACCGCTCAACCGCCTAGTGTCGTGTCTCAGAATTCCGTCAACATTCTGACGCCGAGCCATCCGTGCTCACTGCGTTGCGCTCACTCTGTGGGTCCACTGACCCACATCGATCGCGCGCCTTGTGAGCCCGGCGTCTCGCCGCCCGAATTTGCTGACTTATCTCTGAGACACGACACTAGCCACAGAGGAGAGAATCGATGAGTATCTCCAACCCAGATACGATCGATCTGCCGGTCAGTACGGATGAGGCCGAGGGATCCTGGGTTCTTGATCGGGCCAGATACACGGTGTACCAGTTCCTTTCCGTGGCAGCGTCCAGCCCCCACTCCGAGAGCTGGTCGCGGATTCTCGACGCCGATTTCCAGGAAGTCGGTCGGGCCGCGGCCGAAGTCATCCGTGACGATCCGACAGCCTGTCCGGACCCGCTGGCGCCTGGTGAAATCACCCCGAACACACTGAGTCTGGCGCTGCTGCTCTCCCATCTTCAGGTCTCTCGAGATCAACTCATTCAGGAGTATGATCGAGTCTTCGGACTTCTCGTCTCACGCGAATGTCCGCCCCATGAAACCGAATACTGCCCGCAGACCTTTTCGGTCTTTCGTTCCCATCACCTGGCGGACATCGCCGGCTACTACCAGGCCTTTGGTCTGGAGCCATCGGGCGAACATCCCGAGCGCCAGGATCATATCGTGCTCGAGCTGGAGTTCATGGGCTGGCTGATCGCCAAGACCCTGTACGCATCACAACACGGTGACGCCGACCAGGTGCGCATCTGCCGGGACGCCCAGGTGAGCTTCTTCCGAGATCACTTCGCCTGGTGGACTCCCGCATTCGCTCTGGCCCTGCGTCGCAAAGCCGACGGCATCGCCGATGAAAGAAGTCTGACCGAACCCCCGAAGAGTTACCAGGGTGCCCTGGGTGCCCTCCTGGCTGCCTTCGTGCCCGCTGAACGTGGCATCCTCGGCGTTTCGCCACCAACTGAGCTGGCTGCCCCGATACCAGGCGAGGACGACAGTCAAACAGGTTGTGAGGAATGCTCGGAAACCGGTACGGATCCGGAACTGATAGAGTTGAAATAGACGGAGGGAAGAGAACTGTGAAGCGAGCCATGCTTTTGGTCCTCGTGACTTTGGGTTGTCTCCTGCATGCTGCATCCGTTCTTGCGGCGCAGAGCCGTGCGGCGCAACTCTACGATCGACACTGCGCCGCGTGTCATGGCGCCGAAGGCGACGGTCAAGGTCCGGCGGCGTACCTGCTGTCGCCAAAACCTCGAGACTTCACCTCCGGCACGTACAAGTTCCGGAGCACGCCAAGCGGCTCGCCGCCGACCGACGCGGACCTGCTGCGTACCGTGCAGCGAGGCATCCCGGGTACGCCAATGCCCATGTGGGACCGCCTGTCCGAGACCGATCAAGTGGCCCTGGTCAGCTATGTGAAGTCCTTCTCAGACATATTCGAGGATGAGGACGCCATGGAGCCGGTGATCGAAATCACTTCGCCACCGGCCGTGAGCGAGGCCAGCATCCGGGCCGGCGAGAAGATCTACGAAGAGATGAAGTGCGCCGATTGCCACGGCCTAGGTGGCAAAGGGGATGGTCCTTCGTCGCCGACACTCAAGGATGATATGGGCCGTCCTATTCGACCGTACGATTTCACCAGGGGACCGGGCCTGATGAAGGGTGGCGCCTCGCAGCAGGATATCTATCGCACATTCGTCACCGGTCTCGACGGCACGCCCATGCCAGGGTATGAGGATTCGATGAACGAGATCGAGCGCTGGCAACTGGTGAACTATGTCCAGTCGCTCTCGGCAAACCAGGGCGCAACTCTGACGGCCACGACACCGACGCTTCAAGCTCTTCAGGCAGAGACCGATCCGTCGATCGACCAGGACGATCCAATCTGGCAGAGAGCACCGGCCACCACGGTTCCGACTCGCCCGCTGTGGGCCCGTGCCGCCTGGGTCGACGCGGTCAAGGTTCAAGCCATCGTCGGACCGGGAGAAATCGCCTACCGATTTGAGTGGCGCGATCCGCAGATGGACGAGCAGATCGTCAGGCAGCGCCAGTTCCGGGATGCGGTGGCGATCCAGTTTGTGCCGGAGGGAAGCCCTGGCGACTACATGGGGATTCCATTCATCGGCATGGGGGATGAGGAGAGCACTGTCACCATCCTGCACTGGAAAGCGGACTGGGAGGCGGATATCGCCGGCGGCTTCCGCGTGGCCGAAGAGCAGAATGAGTCGGCCATCAACCAGATGACCGCCGGGACCGACCTGTCGACGGACAGGGCGTTTCTCGCCGGTCTGGCAGCGGGCAACCCACTCTCGGAACGATCCCGCGTTACTCCCGTCGAGACGCTGGTGGCGAAGGGATTCGGCACCCTGACCAGCCCGCCGAAAGCGGAGCAGGTAGTCAAGGGCCGCGGGATGTGGCGTGACGGCGTCTGGACCGTCGTGATACATCAGCCCCTCGATTCCGCGCTGGCCCCCAGGCTGCAGCAGGGAGAGTCCCTGCCCGTTGCTGTGGCCGTGTGGGACGGGGCGGCTGACGATCGAGACGGGCAGAAGTCCGTTTCGCAGTGGCTGGAGCTTGTCGTCGAGTAAAATCCGACAGAAAACCAAGAGTGAGTGCAATCAAAGGCCGCTGTCGTTCGTTGGTTCAATAGGCAGTCTGAGTTCAACTGATATCAGTTACGGAAAATCCGCCGTGGCCGCCCGATGGGTAGAAAGAGACCAGGTTGATGAGAGGGGCGAGTACGTGTAACCGGGGAACGACCGTGGTCTGCCTGCTGCTCTGTGTCGTCTGCGTGTTGACCACCGGTCTGCAGGTCGACGCGGCGGGGCCCCAGACCGAAATCGTGACCGAAGAAGTCGCGGCGGCAGCGGGGGTCACACCGGCGACGGCCGGAGACGTCGAATACCGGGCCTTCCCCGTCGTCGGCAGCAGGGTGGCGATCTGGGTCGTGGCGCAGCTGCACCTGATGTTTGCCGCCTTCGTGCTCGCCGTGCCGATGTTCGCTCTCATCATCGAGTTCATCGGCTACCGCACCGGGGACAAACGCTACGACGCCCTGGCCCATGAGTTCACCAAGCTATTGTCCGTCTCCTTCTCCTTCACGGCGACCCTGGGGGCGCTGCTCACCTTCATGTTGGTCATCCTGTATCCACGGTTGACCCAATACATGATGGCGATCTTCAGCTGGACCTTCTTCCCCTACGCGTTGCTGTTCTTCGCCGAGGCGGGATTCCTCTACACCTACTACTACGGCTGGGGCAAGTTCTCGCCCAGGGTACACCTGGCGTTGGGGCTGGGGCTGAACATCGTAGGTACAGCGCTGATGTTCATCGCCAACGCCTGGCTCGCCTTCATGAACTCGCCCAACGGCATCAGCGAGAGCGGTGCCCTGGTCAACGTCTGGGAGGCTATCGACAACTTCATCTGGATGCCGATCAACGTGCACAGGGTGATCGCCAATGTCGCCTTCGGCGGTTCCATCGGGGCGGCGTACGCAGCTTATAAGTTCCTGGGGGCGCAGAGCGACGAGGAGCGGGCGCATTACGACTGGATGGGCTACGTGGGCAACGTCGTCGCCATCAGCGCCCTGCTGCCCCTGCCCTTTGCCGGGTACTGGCTGGGCAAGGAAGTCTACGCCTATTCACAGAGCCTCGGAATCACCTTGATGGGCGGGACGTTCTCGTGGCTCTTCATCATCCAGGCGGTGTTGATCGGCAATCTGTTCCTGGCGGCCAACTACTACCTGTGGGTAGGCATGGAGCGAATCGAAGGGGCTGAGCGCTTCCGCAAGTTCATCAAGTACCTGCTGGCGTCTGTAACGATCTGTTTCCTCGTGTGGGCGACGCCGCACTCACTGGTCGCTTCCATCGCCGAAGCTCGAAAGATGGGAGGAGCGCACCACCCTGCCATGGGCGTTCTGGGAGTGATGTCGGCCAAGAACACGGCGGTGAACATCCTCATCCTGACGACTTTCCTCAGCTTCCTGCTGTACAGGCGCGGGAACAAAGAAGCGACGGTCTCCTGGGCGAAAACGGGAAATACGATCCAGTTCGCAACCTTTGTCACCGTCGTCGCTTTCGTCGTCTTCCTCGGGGTCTATGGCTACTTCGTCGAGGCCAAGGTGCGTATCGGGCTGTCGGTCCCGCAGGTGCTCTCGGTGCTGTTGGCCATGGCTGTTGTCACCGCCATCGACATCCCCATGTTCAAGAACGCGCGCATCCGGGGGTCCATCGACTGGGGCAAGATGCCGGCCCGCTCGCAGTACGCCCTGTTCTTCATCGCCATCACGTTTGCCTGGACCATGGGTCTGATGGGCTATGTACGCGCCGGACTGCGGCAGCACTGGCACGTGTACGGCGTCATGCGCGATACATCGGTGGATGCCTTCACGCCAACCCTCGGCTTTGCCGCGGGGGTGGTGTCGGTCACGGTCCTGATCTTCTTCACGTTCATCGCGATCGTTTTCTGGTTGTCGGGACTGACGAGCAAGAAGGACTGGCAGGCAGAACGCTTGGACGTGCCGACATGACGGCGCTGAAGATCCTGATTTTCACCGTCGGCGTCGTCGCGTTCTATGCCTACGTGGGGCAGATGGTCCCTCAGAAAGAGACCCATCCGCCGGAGAACACCGAGATCCGGGCCGACATGACCACGGACGAGATGGTGGAGGTGGGCAAGGAGATCGCCGGCGGCAAGGGCACCTGCCTGACCTGCCACACCATCGGCTCGCAGGAAGCCGGGCGCTTCCCGGATCTGGCCGGCATCGGCGACAAGGCATCGACGCGCAAGGCGGGGATGAGCGCCCTCGACTACCTGGCGGAGTCGATCTACGACCCCAACGCCCACGTCACCGAAGGGTTTCTGCCAGGTATGCCGCCGATCCACAAGCCGCCGATCGGGCTGAGTGATGGCGAAATACTGACAGTGGTGGCCTACCTGCAGTCGCTGGGGTCGACACCCACGGTCACCATGGAGACCCGTCTACTGGGAGCAGGTCAGGAAGCCGACGCCGCAAGTGATGTCGCGCCAGTCGCTACTACCAGTCCAGGTGAAGCCGACGCCGCCAAGGCGCTGCTGACGTCGTACATGTGCATCACCTGTCACAAGCTGGATGGTCCCGAAAAACTCGTCGGCCCGAGTCTGCACGATGCCGGTGCCCGACTCAACCGGGCGGCGCTCTACGAATCAATACTGGATCCGGACGCCACGGTGGCTACCGGCTTTCCCCCTGGCGTGATGACGGTAACCCTGAAGGGTATGGGGTTCTACGACAAGGTCTCGGTGGATGAGCTCAAGCTCATGGTCAGTTTCCTGGCGTCCCTCAAAGGTGAGTGAGGAGTGATGAACCTCTGGGTCGTGCTCCCGATTGCAGCCGCCATGCTGGGGCTCAAGCTCGTCCGTCCCCACGTGGTGGGCTGGCTGGTGGCGTGGTGGGTGGCGCTGTTCCTGGTGCTCCACTACGGCATCGAGCCACCCTTGCCGGTATCGATCATCAACATGTTCATGGGCATCATCACGCTGTCGCTGCTCGCCTACCTGTCGTCGAACTCGGAGTACCTCGAGTCGGTCAGGAAGCCGGTGGTGACATTCCTGGTCGAAGAGAGATACTCCAGGCGGTTGATGATCCTCATGGTCGGTATGGCTCTGCTTGTCGCGGTGAAGGTGAACGTGAACCTGTCGGGGACCGTGGAACCACCGATCGCCAGTCGCACGATCCATCCCCCACCCCCGGGGGCCGTCACCTTCCAGGGGAAGAGGATTGATCTGGTGACGGGCACCAACCCCTTCCGCGAGCTGGAAGAGAGTGATCCGGACAGGTTCGGCGAGCACGTGCGCAACGGCAGCCGGATCTACTACCAGAATTGTGTGTTCTGCCACGGGGACAATCTCCAGGGCAAGGGTATCTACGCCTACGCCTTTGACCCGATTCCCGCCAACTTCAGCGATCCCACCACCATCGCCATGTTGCAGGAGTCCTACCTGTTCTGGAGAATCGCCAAGGGCGCCCCGGGGCTGCCGCCGGAGTCCGCCCCCTGGTCTTCGGCCATGCCGGCGTGGGAGAAGTTCCTCACCGAAGAGGAAATCTGGGAGGTCACCCTCTTTCTCTATGACTTCACCGGGCAGAAGCCGCGAGCCCAGGAGCACGTGGAATGAGACTTCTGCTACCGCTGCTTATCCTGGGTGCCCTCGGTTCGCTCCAGGCTCAGGAACCCGACCTCGGTACCGAGGCACCCGACCTCGGTACCGAGGCCCAGCGCGACGCCGGCAAGGTGATCTACGAGCAGAAATGCGCTCAGTGCCATGGGGCGGAAGGTGAAGGCGACGGCGACGGCGGCGCCTACTTCCGGCCGGCCCCCCGTGATCTGACGTCGGGAACCTTCAAGGTGAGAACGACCGAGAGCGGCGAACTGCCCACCGACGAGGATCTCAAGCGGGTGATCCGGCTGGGCATGCCCGCCACCGGCATGCCGGCATGGCCCGACTTCGGCGACCGGGAGCTGACGGAGCTGGTTTACTATATCAAGACGTTCAGCGAAGACTTCGCCGATCCGGACATGATCGTGCCACCCATGGAGATCCCGCAGGCACCAGCCTTCACTGAGGCGTCGGCCCAGAAGGGCCGCAAGCTCTTTGAGGAGAACAAGTGCATCGACTGTCACGGGCTCTACGGGAGGATGGACGGACCGTCGGCGCCGACTCTCAAGGACGACTGGGATCGGCACATCCGTCCGGCGGATCTGACCAAGAGGTGGACATATCGCGGCGGGCCGTCCAGGGAGGATATCTACCGTACCTTCACCACCGGTCTGAATGGCACACCCATGCCTTCGTACGCGGATCTGCTGGAGGAAGAGGACCGCTGGAATCTGGTGGACTACGTCTTTTCGCTGTCTGCTGACGAGCCCGACTACGCCACGGTTGTGATCGCCCGGCTGATGACGGGCGAGATCGATATCGAGCAGGCCTCGTCCCTCTTCGACAGCATCCCCGGTGCCCTGTTTCCCATGGCCGGCCAGGTCATCGAGCCAGGTCGGGAATTCTTCCGCAGCATCGACGCCGTCGACGTCAAAGCCGTATATAGTGCGAATCACATTGCCATCAGGCTGGCCTGGAACGACATGAGCGCCGACAGATCCGGACACAACAGTCCCGCGATCCCGGTGCCCGTATTCGATCCGGATGCAGAAGCGAGCACCGAGGACTTCTCGGATGCGGTGGCACTGCAGTTCCCCGCAAAGACGGGTTCGGTCCTGCCGTACTTCCTCTTTGGTGACCGGCGAAACGCAGTAGACATCTGGTTCGCCGATCTGGCCGGGGACGAGGCTGAGCGTTTCACCGGCAGGGGGAGTGACAACATAACGCCGGAGCCGCTGGGCACGCCCCTGGTTGACGCTTCGTACGAGGATGGTGAGTGGTCCGTCATCTTCGTCCAGGAGCGCCAGGCGGAAGGGGGCAGCCCATTCGAGGCGGGGAGTTTCGTACCCGTGGCGTTTTCACTGTGGGACGGATTCAACAAGGAGCGCGGCAACAAGCGGGGGCTGTCGTCCTGGTACTACCTGTACCTCGAGCCGGCGGAAGAGGAGTGGTCGATCCTGCCCACGCTGCAATGGGGACTGGCCACGCTGCTGGTCCAATTCGCCATCGTCTACGGCGTCAGGCGCAAATACGCGAACCACGCAGGGCAGGGACCCCACGACCGACAATAACCGAGAGGAAATCATGAGACTGATGAGATTCGTTGCAGTGGCGCTGCTCATACCGTTCTGCGTAGGTACCGCGTCGGCCCAGTATGTTGGGGCGGCCGTGAGCGACGGCGGCACCATTGTCGGCGTGGTGAAGGTGAGCGGGGAGATCCCCAAGGACGAGATCAAGACCGTGGTGAAGAACAGCGCCCAGTGTGGTGAGACCATCACCGCCGAGAAGTACGTCATCAGTGAGACCGGGCAGGTGCGGTGGGCGGTGGCCATGCTGGAGGGGATCACCGCCGGCAAGCCTCTCGACACCAAGGTCGAGATCATGGTCGACAACACTGGCTGCCGTTTCGCACCGCACGTGCTGGTGGCTCCCACGAAGGGCAAGTTGCAGATCAGGAACAGCGATGCCATGCTGCACAACTCGCATTTCTACCTGGTCACCGGCGACAAGAAGAAGAACGTGATCAACCTGGCTCTGCCGAAGCAGGGGCAGGTGTTGACCAAGGCCAAGATTCTGCGCAAGCCCGGCCTGCTTTCGGTGCAATGTGATGCTCATGACTTCATGCAGGGGTACGTGTGGTCGCTGCGCCACCCATACGGGGTGGTCACCGACGCCGAGGGCCGTTTCACGTTGGCCGACGTGCCGGCTGGCACACACACGCTGAAGGTCTGGCATGAGGCGTTGGGGGAAAGCTCGACGACGGTGACCGTCACGTCCGGTGCTGAGACCGAGGTAGCGATTGAGTTCTGAGGTCGCCAGGCAGTACGTTCCCTACCTGGTGGCCTTCAATCTTAGCGACCGCTGCAATCTCAGTTGCGCCCACTGCTACATGGACGCGGCCCAGAAGGCGACCGCCGGAGACGGCGAGTTGCGCTTCTCCGAGCTCGCCGCACTGTTCGCCGATATCGGGCGGGAGGCGCCGGGCACGATCGCCGTCCTGACCGGCGGCGAGCCGCTCATGCGTCCCGATATCGAAGGACTCGTGGATGCCGGCAGAGATGCCGGTCTGCGCATGGTGATCGGCACCAACGGCGTCCTGCTCACCAAAACGAAGATCCGTCGATTCAAGGAACTCGGCCTGGAAGGCGTCGGCATCAGCCTCGATTCGGTGAGCGCCGAGGGGCACGACTCCTTCCGCGGTGTTACCGGTTCCTTTGCCCGAGCATGCACCGCCATTCGCCAGTGCAAGGCCGAAGGTCTCCACGCCCAGGTTCACTTCACAGTCACGAAACACAACTGTGGTGAGCTGGCTCAAGCGGTGGCCCTGGCGCGTGATCTTGGGGCGGCGATCATCAATTTCTTCTTCCTGGTGTGCATCGGCAGGGGCGGACGGCAGATGGACCTCTCCGCCGACCTCTATGAGCAGCTGCTCGAGGAAATCGCCGGATTGCAACGCAGCACGAAGGGGATCATGGTCCAGTCCCGCTGCACACCGCACTACAAGCGCATCCTGTACGAGAACGACCCGGCGTCACCCTATACTCGCGCCACGGGGTACGACGGCGGCGGCTGTCCTGCCGCCTCGCACTACTGTCGCATCGCGCCCAACGGCGACGTGACACCCTGTCCGTACATCGAGCTGTCGGCGGGGAATGTGCGCCAGAAGCCCTTCTGGGACATCTGGGACGAGGCGGTGCTGTTCGAGTCTCTGCGAACCCCCGATCTGCTCCAGGGTCGTTGCGCCAGGTGCGAATACAAGCTGCTGTGCGGCGGCTGCCGGGCGCGCAGTCTGGCTCAGGCTGGCAATCTCATGGGAGAAGATCCCAACTGTAGCTATGTGCCACAGGGGGGAGAGACGATCCCGATTCAGATCGCCGGGATCGGTGACGAGGTGGAGTGGACACCGGAGGCGCGGGAACGTCTGGCGAGGATCCCGGTCTTCCTGCGGCCCCGGATCAAGAAGAAACTGGAAGAGCGGGCGAGAGCCGAAGGTACGGTGGTGACGCCGGATCTCATGCAGAGACATCGGGAAGAGCGTGAGTTGGAACTGGGCATCAAGTTCAACTGAACGGAGAACAACAACGATGAGTGCCGGCAATCCGAAGCAGAAAATCGTGTTGGGCGAGAGGGACATGGCGGTGGAACTGGCGACCGGAACCCGCCAGCTGCCTGTCGCGTCGTTGCCCGACAAGTGCATCGACTGGATCGAGCAGGGCCGTCGAGGCATGTACAACCGACTGCTGCAGAAGGAGGCGCCCGAGTTCTTCTCCGCCCATCTGCCCGTGGTCATCACGCAAGCGAAGGAGGGGGAGTTCCCCTTCAATTGCTCGAACAAGGGCATCGGCTACGTGCCCAGGCAGGAGCGCCTTTCGGAGTACATCGATCTCTTCCAGGAGACGCTGCACAACACGCGAGGCAAACCCTGGCAGGAATCCATGGCAGCCCGCATCGAGGCCATGTCACAGTTCTACTTCGACCGCGACGCCGTCGACTACCGGGCGATGACCGGCTTGGAGATCTTTGCCCGGCAGACGTATCAGAACCTGGAACAGACGCCTCTGGCAGCGCTGCATTTCACCGGATGCGCTCCCGAATACATGAGCTTCCAGCTCAACTGCGCCGTCGAGGTGATCGCCGAGGACGATCCCCGTCACACTTTCGTTCTGCTGGCGCGGACCATGTTCGAGTACGACGATTTCCACATCGTGCAACCCCAGTATCCTTTCGCCTACATTTTCTGGATCTCCGAGGTGGTCGACAAGACACCGCGTCAGGTGCCAACGGAGAAGGAGGTCTCGGTCCACGGGGGCATGCGCTGGTCGCCAGAGGCGTCACAGGCGGTGGAGCGGGCGCCCGGAATGATTCAGCAGTTCATCCGCGAGCAGATCGAGCAGTACGCCGCCGACAAGGGCGTGGAAGAGATCGGCCTGCAACTGGTGCAGGAAGCGCGTCAGGTTCTGCAGGGAGGTGAGGAACGAGATGCGATCGGACCCTACGGCAAGATCTTCGCCGCTGTCGATGGTTCGGAGCTGTCCAGCGCCGCCATGGATCTGGCGGTCCGGATCGGCAAGGGCAACGGATCCGAGCTCTACGGTTGCCACGTGTACGCCGCCAAGCTGCACGACCAACGCTTCCGAGCGATGGAAGGCGGGCTGCCGGAAAAGTACCAGGAAGAGGAAGAGCTGGAGAAGCAGCGAGACGTACACGATTCGCTGATCACGCAGGGCCTGGAGCTCATCACCGATTCCTATCTGGAGCATATGTCGGGACTGTGTCAGCAGGCGGAACTGCCCTTCACCGGGATCTCGCTGGAAGGCAGGAACTGGCAGGAACTGGTCGAAGATATCGAAGCCCACGACTATGATCTGATTGCCCTCGGTGCCTTCGGCATCGGCAGGGTATCCCGTTCGCTGTTGGGGACGGTGTCGGAGCGCGTGCTGCGCCGGGTGCGCCGGGACGTGTTGCTCTGCAAACGAAGCGAGGGGGAGGAAGAGGGTGCCTCCGAGCCGCCTGGCTCCGACAAGATCGTTGTCTGCCTGGACGGCAGCACGCGCAGCTGGGGTGCCCTGATGCGCGGGATCCAGCTGTCCAGGACGTTCGGCAAGCAGCTCATCGCCGTCTCCGCCTTCGACCCGTACTTCCACTATACCATGTTCAACAGCCTCAACGAAGTGCTCACCGACAAAGCCAGGGAGGTCTTCAAGTTCGAAGAGCAGGAGAAGCTGCACGAGGACATCATCGACTCGGGACTGGCCAAGATCTATCAATCCCACCTGCAGATTGCCGAAAAGGTCGCCGCCGACGAAGGCGTGGAGCTGGAGACCCACCTGCTCGATGGCAAAGCCTTCGACAAGATCCTCGAGTTCGTGCAGAACACCTCTCCGTGGCTGCTGGTGGTGGGCCGCATCGGCATTCACAGCGACGAGGAGATGGACATTGGCGGCAATACGGAAAACCTGTGTCGCCTGGCGCCGTGCAACCTGCTCGTGGTGGACTCGCAGTACAAGCCCAGCGTCGAATACCAGGCAGAGGCAACCGTCACCTGGACCAAGGAGGCCCGGGCCAAGATGGAGATCGTACCGCCCATGGCGCAGGGCGTGGCCATGCAGGCCGTGCAGAACTACTGCCTGGCCGAGGGCCACACCATCGTCACCGGCTCGGTGCTCAATGCTGCCATCCGGGACATCCTGCCGCCCGAGGCGATCAAGAGAATGGGCATCAGCTTCGAGGACGAGGACCGGGAATCGCAGGAGAAGATCGCCCTCAGTTTCTCCTGCCCGGCCTGCGGCCATGTGCACCACGGATCGCGACCACAGGCCTGTCCTATCTGTGACAGAGAGGGCAGTGAGTTCAAGCTGTCCGAGAGCAGGAAGGTGGAGGATGGCGTTGTCCTCGATGCCCTGGGCGAGCGCCAGCTGGTGTGGGACCCGGCCTGTCTGGCAGAACTGGACGCCGTGGAGGACGAAGTCCAACGTCGGCAGATCCGGACCCAGCTGGAGAAACGGGCGCTGACCCGACGGGTCACGACAGTCACCCTGGAGATGTTCAGGGAGGCCGCCGGGCTGGCCCCACCCGAACCGGTGTGGACGGACGAGGCCACCACACGTCTGGAGCGAGTGCCCGAAGGGTTCATGCGTCGGGCCGCCCAGGACACGGTCGAAGCGTACGCCAGGGACAACGGCTTTCTCGAGATCACTCTCGAGGTCGCTGAAGGCGGAATGGGCAAGGCGCGCGAGAAGATGGCAGCGGCCATGCGCGGTGACAAGACCGAGGCTCACGGGCGGCGTGGCAGCGGTGTGGTTGAGGGTGATGCACCTGGCGAGTCGGCCGCGCAGGCCTTCGACTGGGATGCGGAGGCGCTGGCAAAGATCGAACGGGTGCCGCCGGGCTTCATGCGCACCATGACGCGCAGCCGGATCGAAGAGTGGGCACGCCAGCACGGGTACGAAAGGATCACTCTGCAGGTGGTGGAAGAGAAGTACGCGAACTGGGGGGAAGGGTCCGACCGGGTGGAGCGCGAACTCGAATGGAGCCAGGAGGCTCTGACGCGGACGGAGAAGATCCCCGATTTCATCCGACCCGTCGTCATGCGTGAGATCGAGCGCCACGTGAAGGAGTCGGGAGCGGAACACGTTACGGGTGAAGCCATGGCCCGCTTCCTGGAAACACTGTCCGGCGACGGCCAATTCCACAGGACCACCTGATGTCCTTTGAGAAGTGGGCTCCCATCCTGGTGGTCGTGCTGGCCAATGTATGGGTCGTCTTCGCCGCACACACGCATTCGCAGTCGGCCATCGACGGGCTCAATGATCGCCTCGCCGAACGACAGGTGGCCGAACAGGCGGCTCGGACAGAGGAGCAGGCGCGAGTACTGGCACGGTACGAGGAGCGAGTCTACGCGCGCCAGGTTGCGGCACGGGAGGCCGTTCTGGCCGCCCTGCCCGGTGATCCCGAACAGGGCAAGACGATCTTCATGGTCTGCGGCGCCTGCCATGGACTGCAGGCCGAGGGCAGGCGCGCCTTCAATACACCCCGTCTGTCAGGGCAGGCGCCGTGGTACCTGCGCCGGCAGCTGCTCAAGTTCAGAGCCGGCGTACGTGGCGCCCATCCCCAGGACCTGACGGGGATGCAGATGGCGCCCATGGCAATGATGCTGTCCACCGAAGGCAAGGTCGACGACGTGGTGGCCTATATCGCCCGCCTCGATCCGGGCGTGCCGGCTGACATGGGCGAGGGGGATTCAGGCAGAGGCGAGGCGCACTACACCGTCTGTGTGGCCTGCCACGGCCGCGACGGAGAAGGCATCGAACAGCAGAGGGCGCCCATGCTGTCGGGGCAGCATGCCTGGTATCTGGCCAGGCAACTGAGGAACTACCGCGAGGGGCTGCGTGGGTACCACGAGGAGGACGCGGAGGGCAAGCTGATGGTACCTCTGGCGCAGTTGCTGCAGGATGATGAGGCGATCGATGACGTCGTCGCCTTCATCCGTTCATTGGACTAGCCCCGACTTGCCACCACCTTTCCAGCTTGTCCTGCGGTGCCCATCCCAGCAGCCGCTGCGCCTTGCCGCTGAGGCACTGCTGCTGGGGCAGGTCGACGGTGAGGAAGAACGCCTCACAGCGTGAGGGCAATCGCGCCGGATCCACTTCCAGTGCACAACGGATCGCCCGCGCGGCATCGGCGTAGGTGACGGCGAAGGGATTCATCTCACCGCGCCATCCGGGAGGCGGTTCGGCGTCAATAAAGCTGGACACGATCATCGTCATCACATGAATCGGATACCCCTCGGAGAAGATGCGGCAGAGCTCCTGTCCCAGGGACTTGCTCACAGCGTACAGCCCCGTTCCAGGATGAGGTGGGATCTCCTCGTGCAGGGCAAAGTCGGTGCGAAGGTAGGCAGGCCCCGCCAGCGTGAACCGTGGGCCGGTGTTGACGAAGCGCTCATGGCCGAGCTCGACGGCCGCCGTCAGGGCGTTGCCCGTGCCCAGGGTGTTCACGTCGAAGGCGCGCCGACGGTGCGTGCGTGACACCGAACAGTTGATGATGACATCGGTGTTGCAGGCGGCGGCGCGAACCTGCCCGAGGTCGGCTACGTCCACCTGATGTGTCTCGTGGTCTGATTCGATGGGGACCACGTCTGTGAGGACGATTTCATGATCGGCCTCGAGTTCGGCCACTACGTGCGGGCCGAGATAGCCGCTTCCCCCTAGAATCAGGACGCGCATCGGTCGATCACCCGGCGGCGGATCGGCCTTTGGGTACGGTCTTGCCGAGGAGGTTGCCTTTGTCCGCTGCGGCGGCATTGCTGCGGGCGGCAGCGCGATCCCGGCGCATCTGGGCGGTGGTCTTCGTCTGCAACCGGGCGGCGCCCTTCGTCTTTCTCGTGCCGAGAGGCTTCGCCGCAGCCAGGCGCTTCCTGGCTGCGGGGATGGATTTGCCGTACTGGGGCAGCCACTTCGACTGGGCGACGAGCATCTCGTCCGTCATCTGCCAGATCTCGTGCGGGTCGCAGACGGCGCCGGTGAGGGGATCCAGCATCATCGCCTGCCGAAGCAGATCCACGTCCCCGTGTACGGCGGCCTCGACGGCCAGGTGCTGTACGTGGACCGAGGTGGAGCAGATGGCAGCGCAGGCCAGCGGCAGGTCACCGACCCGGGGGATGGAGAGCCCGTTGCGGTCGACGTAACCCGGCACCTCGACGACGGCATCCCGCGGCAGGTTGGTGATACAGCCGTCGTTGACAACGTTGAAGTGACCGCGATAGACTCGCCCCGTCTCGCGCGCCTCGATGATCCAGCTGCCGTGCTCCTCGGAGCGGCTTTCGTAGGTGAACTGGGGCGGCTCCTGCTTCATCCAGTTGGGGGAATCGGTTTCGAACCAGTTGCGGCCCTCGGTACATACACGCAGGTAACCGCCGGTCTCGCCGTGGATCCAGCTCGATAGGTCGATCCATCTGCGGATCTGCCTCGTCCGTTTGCGATACCATGGCACATACTCCGATACATGACCGTTCGACTCGGTCGTGTAGTAGCCGAAACGGCGCAACATGTCGATGCGCACCTTCTCCGTCCTGCTGAAGACGGGGTGCTGCTCGAAGCCCTCCAGCAGGCGGCCCGTCCAGTCCTGCCCCAGGTACAAAACCTGCACGTACCACGTCTGATGGTTGATACCGGCACAGATGATGTCCACATCCTTCTTCGTCACCGGCCGCTTCACGAGCTGTTCGATCACCTGGCAGATCTGTGCGTGTCCCCCCTGCACGCCATGGCACAGACCGATGGTATCGATGCCCCCGTACTCAATCGCCGCCCAGGTGTTCATGGCCATGGGGTTGGCGTAATTGAGGAAGAGCACGTCGTCAGCGGCGACTGCCGCCATGTCGTCACAGAAAGCGAGAACCTGCGGGATGTTGCGCTGGCCGTACATGATGCCACCGGCGCAAAGCGTATCACCCACACACTGATCGATCCCGTACTTGAGGGGTATATCGATATCTCTCTGGAAGGCCTCGAGGCCGCCGATGCGGGTGGTGTTGAGCACGTAGTCAGAACCCTCGAGGGCCCGGCGCCGGTTCGTGGAGGTGGTCAACTTCGCCGGCAGTCGGTTGGCCTTGATATCGCGGCGCGCCAGCCGGGCGATCATGTCGAGGTTGCGGCGGTTGATATCGTGGAAGGCGAACTCGGTGTCGGCCAGTTCGGGCACCGACAGGATGTCCCGCATGAGGCGGAGGGTGAAACCGATGCTGCCGGCGCCGATGACGGCGACCTTGATGGGCATGTGGGGTACCTACCTTTCGACGCGTTTCGTCAGGCCACCCTCCTGCGTGAGGGCGAAGATGATCGTGTTGATGCCGAACTGGAGGTGGCGCGTGACATCCGTCTGGCTGTTGCCGCCGAGGACGTGCTGCAGTCCCTGATAGGAGATGACGGCCAGCAGCCGGCCGTCCACACGCACGCCGATCAGATAGTCGAGACGACGCCCGCCGGGCTTCGGCGGCAGTGGGGGATGATCGAAGTCGAAGTAGCTGTGGTAGATCGGATGGTCCGCACGCAGCCGGCGAAACTTCGCCCGCTTGCCGGCGGTGGCCAGCGATTTCTCGATGAGAGTGCGGGCGAAGACGTCGGCCTCGCCGCCGATGTCGACACCGCCGTCGGCCAGCACGAAGCCACCCCCCGTCATGTAGCGGCCGAGGCTGCGCAGGTCACTGCCGGTAAACTGATAGCGCTCTACGGCGAGGAATATCCACGGCGAGCGCAGAAGATCCCGCGAGCTGTAGGTGACCCGCCTGGCCGCCCTGACCTCCAGAGGCGTCAGTTCGTTCAGGCCCTCGATCAGAGACCCTACGGCCCAGGACGTGCTTGCGGTGCTCACCCCGGCGACCTCGGCCAGGCGCACCTGACCCAGCAGGTTGTGGCGATCCGTCGAGTCGACGACGACGACGTTGCCAACCTTCGCCAGTGTGTCAGCACTCAACGCCAGTCGCCACTCGGGGATCTGCGATTCGGAGACAACCGGGGCGGTGTCCTGCGCTGGGGATCGGCCCGGGATGAGAGCCATCACCAGTGCCACCAGCTGCAGGCACGCGCGACGGGTGATCATGCTCTCAATCCTCGTTCGCAGGTTGACGCTGACCGGAGTAGCGGTTCGACGGATCCTCCCCGCCGGGAAACCAGCCACCGGGCCGCTCCTGCCAGGGGGTGCCACACAGTGACGACAGCACCCGCCACTCACTGGCGCGCAGATGAGGATCGGGGTGAAACAGGAAGCGGGTCATGCCAGCGTCCCGCGCTGAGGCCAGAATGCCGTGCAGGTCGCGGCTCGTCATGGAATCCCCGGCATGCGGTGCGCGTCCGGTGGAGACCCAGAAGATGAGGCGCTCGGCATCGTCACCGACGGCGGCCAGGGCGCGGCGCGTCTCGCCGGCCACCACGTCGTCGTAGAACTCCTGGGGAAAGCCGAGCTCCAGGTCGAGAAGGCAGTGGACCCCCGGCAGGCGAAGACCGAATAGGTTTTCGACGACGAGCAGGGCGTCCGCTTCGGTGAGGCCCGCATTCCAACGACACAGCCGCTGCACCCAGCGGGCGACGGTGCCGTAGAGGCCATCGAAGCCGCGATGCCAGTAGTAGTGCTTGGGGAACAGCAGATCGAAAGGGCCGGCCGCCATCAGCTGATAGTCCTGGCCGGTGAGCGGCGAGAAGGTGGCCGTACGGGGAATGCCGCCCAGCTGCATGGGACGATCCACCCCGTCGACGGCATCCCGCGCCTCCTGCCAGCGGTGCTGCGATGCCAGGCGACGCTGGCGCAGCCAGTAGAGGCCGTCTTCATCGACGTCGAACAAGGTCAGGCCACCGAATGTGCCCCCCGGTGCCAGGTAGCGGACACGCTGCGGCGTCAGCTCTTGGAAGCTCTGCCGCAGGGAGGTGATGCCGCGACCGATGCGGTCCAGATCGGCACCGATGGAGCGATAGAGGCCGTCCTCACCGGGCCGGATCTCGAACAGCTCGCCCCCGTGATGGAAGGCCAGCTCATAGTGGTTTTCGCCAGGACCGTCGACGATGAACCCACTCACCTGAGGAAAAGCGTTGGCCAGATCCTGCAGTGTGGCCGGCGTCATGGGCGCGCCGAAGATCATCACCTGCCAGCCGCGATCGGCGGCACTGTCCAGCATCTGCCGCAGTCGGGCCTCGCGCTCCGCATCACGCGGACCCTCCGGCGGGGTCTCACCGTGAGCGGCATAGACGGCCGGGTCGGGGGTCCAGGCGGAAACACTGCTGCCGTCGGGAAGAGTGAACCTCATATAGCCGACGACGATGCCGCGCACACCCGCCTCGTGCCAGGCGTCGAAGCGCTCCTGGTGCCCGTCGATCCAGTGATCGAAGGGGGCCATGCTGTGCGTAAAGATCCAGAAGTTCATGGTGGGTGTCCCGGTTTCAGGTCAGGTACGTGCGGAACCAGCCGATCGTGCGGTCCCACGCCAGATCGGCGGCGGCCTCGACGTATCGAGGCGTCGAGTTGTTGTGGAAACCGTGACCGGTACCGGGATACGTGTGCATCTCGAAGGGCAGGGCCGCCGCCTTCAGCGCCGCCTCATACGCCTCACGGGTGGCGTTGACACGTTTGTCGTTCTCGGCGTAGTGGATCTGCATGGCGGCTCTGATCCTGGGCACGGCCGACGGGTCGGGGCCGCTGCCGTAGAAGGGAGCCCCCGCCTGCAGATCCTCTCCCAGCGTCACGGCGAGAAAGTTCGTCGTGCTGCCACCCCAGCAGAAGCCGGTAGCGCCGAGTTTTCCGGTAGAGGACCCATGTGCCTTGAGCCATCTGGCGCTGTTGACGATGTCCTGACGCAGCTTGTCGCGATCCAGGCTGCGCTGCATGGCGCGACCGTCATCGTCGTTGCCAGGGTAGCCGCCAGCGGGTGACAGTCCGTCAGGTGCCAGCGCCAGGAAGCCCGCCGCCGCAGCCCGGCGCGCTACATCCTTCACATATGGATTGAGGCCACGGTTCTCATGGATGACGAGGACCGCGGGGAAGGGACCCTCGCCGGTGGTGGGATGAACGAGATAGCCACGCATGCTTCCGGAGTTGCCGCCGGGTGACTCGTAGTCGACCCAGGTGGCATTGATCCGCTCGTCGGTGAAGGAGACCGTCAGGGCTTCGGCGTAGCGGGGCAGCAGACTCTCGGCCAGCGCCAGGCCGGAAACGCCGCCAATGGTGATGGCTGTGGCGCGGCTGAAGAATTCCCGGCGCTCGATATGGCCATGGCAGTAGTCGTCGTAGAGGTCGTAGACCTGCTGTTCTTCGGGTGGGCGAGTCATGGACCTGTCTCCTTGCGGGGCGGGGGTGCACCGGGCGGACAGGACCAAGGCTAGTGCCTGAGGGGGTGGCGCTCAAGAGGTCGCGGGTGACGCCAGCCCCCAACGTGCGATCAACGCATGCGCGACATAGCTGAAGTCGCCCCAGCTGCCGTCGGTTTCTTGTCGCGCCGCAAAGGCGTCACAGAAACGGGCACGCATGCTTTCGGCCACGGGATGGGCCATGCAGCCGATGGCGTGCATCAGGCAGAAGGGTTCGCGATCCTGGAACCGGGCGTCGTCGTCGAGGTGGGACTCGATGTGCTCCAACTGCGTCGTGATCGCGGCCGAGGAATCCAGCTGCTCACGACCGAGCCAGAGAATCCGCAGCCACAATGCCGGCGTCCACGGACACCAGCCTTCGTTGTTCCAGTTCTGCAGCAGTCCGTGGATCTCGGCCAGCGTCGGGGCGAGGATCTCGGGGTCCTGATCTTCCATGACGAGGCCGGCATAGAGCTCGTAGTGGCCGATCTTGCCCCTGGACTTCCACTGATCGGCGATGATCCTGCCGAAAGCGCGGCGCAGGTCAGGGAACAGGCGCACGAGAGCCTCGCCGTAGCTCTTCTGGAATGGCTGGTGATGAGGAGTGCCCTTGGACCGGATGTAGGAGACGAGCCCCGTCGTCAGGCGCTGCAACTCGTCGTCGTCCCCGCTCGCCGGGGGCCGACCCAGGTGGCGCCGCACAAGGGCTGCCTGGGGACTGCCGCTCGTATCCAGCCAGATACCCGGGTCCCTGTGCCACATCAACGCTGTCGTCATCGCCGCCTCCTTCGTCACACCTGATAAGGACGTACGTACCGCAGCTTCGAGCAGTCTCGCAACAGGCTTCTGCGATGATGAGCGCGCTACAGGTCCCAGCTCCAGTTGAACCCCAGTGACGGTAGCAGGCGGAACCAGTACTCCGGAGATTGCCGCAGTCCACAGCTCTCCGGGGTCTCATCGGAGCACTGGAAGTTGTACTCATAGCCCGAGACGTTGCCATGGTCGTAGAGGTTGGTCACCTCGAAGAAGGCGTGGATCTCGCCGCCAAACACGCGAAAGGCGCGGTTGAGGCGGGCGTCGAGACGGTGGAAGGCGGGATAGGTTCGGCCGTTGGGTTCACCGAGCTCGGTGGTGAAGAAGCCGCCCGAATCCGATGTGCGCGTGAAGGCCAGGCTCTGCAAGGTGTAGGGCCAGCCGCTACGGTACTGCCACGCCAGATTGAGATGCCAGCGAAGGCTCGGACGGTAGTTGAGGTCGGCGTAGACGGTGTGGCGCTGATCGTAGCGACCGGGGATGTCCCGCTGGAAGGGGTAACTCTGATCGCCGACGCCGAAAGCGCGGATGTCGTCGCGCACCTCGGCCAGGGCGTAGCTGAGCCACCAGGTGAATCGATCGTCGGCATCGCGCTTGAGATAGACCTCCAGTCCCCTCGATCGGCCACCGTCGAGGTCGAGACGGATGCGGTCGCCCTGCAGCTCCGGGAAGATCTCGATGTCGTCCAGCCAGTTGCGCCACTTGGGTTGACGCGAGGACAGCTGCTTGTCGTAGGCTTCGATCCGCAGGTGTATATCATCGTCGAGCAGGTGCTCGAGACCGACGACACGGTGTTCGGAGCGTTCCGCCGGCAGGAAGGTTGCCTGGCCCTCCTCCACCCGGAGCTGGTGAATTGCCTGGCTCTGATGATACCGTCCCCAGGCGGCGCGCAGGTGGGTCCGCGACCCCAGGGCATAGACGAGACTGAGTCGCGGGCTGACCAGGCGATCGTCAGTGTGGTCGATGTCGTCGTAGCGCAGCCCGAGCTCGGCGGTCAGCTTCGGCGTCAGGCGGAGCCGATCGGCAGCGTACAACGAGAAGCTGGGCTGCGTCAGTTCGAGAGCGACGGCGGTAGTGTCCTGGTTGTCGAGCAACTCGCCGGTGGCATCCCGATGCAGGAGACGCTGATCGCTCAGGTAGTCGTAGTAGCCGTCGAGGTGGCGCAGGTCGAAGCCCCACTTCAGGAAATGGTCGGGTGTGGCCTCCCAGCTCCAGTCCTGTCGCAGGGAGAGGATGTCGAAGTCACGTTCGTCCCGGATGACGAACTCCTGAACGCCGTCGTCGAAGTAGCCGACGCCGACGCGATCGGAGCTGACCCGACCGGCAGACAGCGTTGTGCGACCCACCAGGGCCGGACTCAGGGTGGACGTCAGACTGAGCCATCCGTACGTGTTGCCGTAGCCGGTGTTCGATTCGTCGTCGTCATCCTCCATCAGATCGAAGTCGTCGCGGGAGCGCAACAGACTCGCCTGCAGGTGGTGGGCGCCGGTCAGTTCGTAGGTGTACTTGGCGAACAGGTCGCTGTATCTGGGATCGATGTCCTCGTCCTCACCCATGAGGGCCAGCACGATGTCGAGGTATCCACGGCGGGCCGACACCAGCCAGGAGCTGCGTTCACCAGCACCCTCGAACTGCGCCCGCGTGTTCATCATGCTCAGGCCGATGGAGGCCCGGCGTTGCCCGGGCTCGGGGCTGCGGGAGCGCACATCGAAAACCCCGCTGAGTCGATCGCCATATTCGGCGGAAAAGCCGCCGGTGAGCAGGTCGACGCTCTCGATCAGGCCGACGTCGACGATGCTGAGGGCGCCGCCGTTGATGTCCTTCAGATGGAACGGTTCGAACAGCTCGACGCCGTCGAGACGCACCAGGACCTCTTCCTGCTCGCCCCCACGGACGGTGAACTTGGCCGAGTAGTCGCTGCCGGCGACCCCCGGCAGGCGGGTGACGGCACGGAAGATGTCCTCACCGAACTGAGGTATGCTCTGAATCTCCTCCTCGCTCAGCACCTGGTGCGACCCCCCGGCGTCGCCCATGATGGCGAAGCGGCCGGGTGTGACGGTGATCTCACGCAGGGAGATCACATCGACTGTGAGGTAGGCACGCAGCTGCAACGGCACGGCCTCCGTGATGTCGAATTCGGACTTCCACGGTGCATAACCGATGAGCCGGATCTCCACCGTCGCCGCACCGGTGGGCAGGACGAGGGAGAAACGACCATCGTCGTCGCACACGGTGCCGCTGGCGCCGTCGCGCACGACGACGATGGCGCCCGGCAGGGGCAGCCCGGTGGATTCATCGAATACGCGGCCCTCGATCCGACCCGTCTGCGCGGCCAGCGGTGACGTCAGCATGAGCAGAAGAAACGGGAGGAGGACCCTTGGTACGGTGAGCGGCATCTGAATCTTCAGCGCTGCACCTGGGTCACGTCGCGCACTGCGCCCCGGGAGGCACTGGTCGTCAGGGCCGCGTACGCCTGCAGCGCTGTAGAGACAGCCCGCGACCGCTTGCCCGGCTGCCACGCCTCAGCGCCGAGAGCCTCCATGCGCTCTCGGCGGGCTGACAGTTCTTCGGTCGACACCAACAATTCGACCTGGCGTTGCGGGATGTCGAAGCGGATCGTGTCTCCCTCTTCCACCAGACCGATGATCCCGCCCTCGGCGGCTTCGGGCGAAACGTGGCCGATGGACAGTCCGCTCGTGCCGCCCGAGAAACGGCCGTCCGTAAGCAGGGCGCAGCTCTTGCCGAGACCTTTCGACTTGATATAGGAAGTGGGGTAGAGCATCTCCTGCATTCCCGGTCCACCCTTGGGTCCCTCGTAGCGGATGACGATGACATCACCGGCGTTGACGCGGTTGGTGAGGATCGCTTCACAGGCCGCCTCCTGTGACTCGTAGATTCGAGCCGGCCCGGCGAAGACAAGGATCGATTCGTCCACGCCTGCCGTCTTCACGATGCAGCCGTCCTCGGCGATGTTGCCGAAGAGCACGGCGAGCCCGCCATCTTTCGAATAGGCATGCTCGACCGATCGGATACAGCCGGCAGCCGCATCGGTGTCGGCCGCCTCGTGGTAGTTGCTCTGCGAGAAGGCCTCCTTCGTGCGCACCCTGCCAGGGGCGACGAGCGCGCGCTGCTCGGCGGCTTCGTCCGCGGTCCCCGAGCGAATGTCGTCAGCGGCGAGCAGGTCGCCGAGACTCCTGCCGGAGATGGTACGAGTGTCGGTGTGCACCAGCCCGGCGCGGGCCAGCTCACCCAGAATCGACGGAATGCCGCCAGCATGGGCGACGTCCTCCACGTGGAACTGCTGCGTCGCCGGCGCCACCTTGCAGATGCAGGGCACTTTGCGCGACAGGCGGTCGATGTCGGCCATGGTGAAGTCGACGCCGGCCTCCTCGGCCATGGCCAGAAGGTGCAGGACCGTGTTGGTGGAGCCTCCCATGGCGATATCGAGGGTCATGGCGTTTTCGAAAGCTTCGAAGGTGGCCACGGAGCGCGGCAGTACGGAACGGTCGCCGTCGCGGTAGTAGGCCTGCGCCATCTCGACGATGCGGTGGCCAGCCTGCTCGAACAGTGACCAGCGCAACTCATGCGTCGCCAGCACGGTGCCGTTGCCCGGCAGAGCCAGGCCGATGGCCTCGTTCAGGCAGTTCATGCTGTTGGCGGTGAACATACCCGAACAGGAGCCGCACGTGGGACAGGCGGCGGACTCCATCTTCTCCAGGTCGGCGTCGGAGACATTGTCATCGCCGGCGGCGATCATCGAATCGATGAGGTCGAGCTTGGCAGGTCCCGTCTCCAGTTCTTCACGGCCGGCTTCCATGGGTCCGCCGGAGACGAAGATCGTCGGCAGGTTCAACCTCAGCGCCGCCATCTGCATGCCAGGGGTGATCTTGTCGCAGTTGGAGATGCAGATGAGGGCGTCGGCCGTGTGGGCGTTGACCATATACTCCACCGAGTCGGCGATGAGCTCGCGGCTGGGCAGGGAGTAGAGCATGCCGTCGTGTCCCATGGCGATGCCGTCGTCGATGGCGATGGTATTGAATTCGACGCCGTAGCCCCCGGCGGCATCGATGATCTGCTTGACCCGCTGACCGATGGGGTGCAGGTGCACGTGGCCGGGCACGAACTGGGTGAAGGAATTGGCGATAGCGATGACGGGTTTCTTGAAGTCCTCCGTCTTCATGCCGGTGGCACGCCACAGGGCACGGGCACCGGCCATGCGCCGGCCTTCGGTGGAGGTGGCGCTGCGGAGGGGTATGGGGGTCGCCATGGTCTGTTCCGTTGGGCGTGTGGTGGCTGAATGGGTGATGGCAGGAAGATACGGGTTGCAGCCGTCGTCTGGCAGGGGGACACCGTGTGCCCACTGCCGGTGGGCCTGAAGGGCACACTTCCGGAGTCCGGTGACCAGATGAAGGCAGCTCTGGCACGTTCACCAGGCCAGGGTCCGGGGCGCGACGGGTCCTGACGGCATCGACTATATTTTGAGTCATGTGGCGCGCACAGTATTCATCCCTGATCCTCGGGTTTCTTGCCTGCAGCCCGCAGACTGAGCCCGGGGCATCGGGTACGACGACACAGACCAGCGGCCGGGCCGCGCATGATCTGCTGACGGAGTATCAGGAGAGCTTCCCGAAGTACATCCTCCGTGGCGACACAACGTCGGGCCTGTGTGTCGATATCCTGCACGAGATCGGGCGTGTCTCCGGACTGAGCATCGGCACAGCGACGCCAGCCTTCACCCCCTTCGCCCGTCTACAAAGGCATCTCGAGACAGGTCGGATCGACCTCTTCGTGGGATTCCGCAAAACGCCGGCCCGGGAGGCCCGCTACCGATTCCTCGAGCCGCCCGTCTATCGTGTCTCGACGGTTGTCGCCGCCCTGGCCGATGAAGAGCTGGAAGAGATCGGGGATCTCGACGAACTGGCAGGGGAGCGGGTCATGATTCCGCACGGGAGCGCGACAGCGCAGCTGGTCAAGGCACAGCATCCTCTGCTCGAGGTCGATGAAGGGGGTGATATCTTCGCCTGCCTGGAGAAACTCGTGCGCCGCCGGGGGCGTTTCGTCGTCTACCACGATCTGGGAGTCCTCGCCGCCAGCCGTCAGATGGGCCTGCAGGAATCTGTGAAAGTCCTTCCCGGAACTTTCGGTGAGTACGAGCACTACGTGGCAGTCTCCTCTGCAGCTGACCCGGACAAGGTAGCCCGAGTTGCCGCCGCTCTTGCCGAGCTGGATCAGACGAAGGTTCTCGATCGGATCTCCAGGAGATACAAGACCCCGTGATGCGCCAGCCACTCGAGGCCGTGCTCAGACCGCCACAGAAGGTCCGAGTGTGGGCTCGAGGTCATGTTGCGCTCCTATTGGCGACGCTCTGGCCGGCTTCGAGTCCGGCGCAGCTGGAGGAATCGACCCGTCCTCACCATGGGGGTGTCCTCGTCTTCTCCTCCGCCAACAGCGCTCTTCAGTGGCGTCTCGACGGGCGGGTGCAGATCGACGGGGCGTATTATCTCGATCGTGAGAACGACTGGAGCTCGGGCAGCGAAGTGAGGCGGGCGCGCTTCGGTGTACGAACGGTCCTCCACCATCGATGGCGGACCGAACTGGATGTGGATCTGAGCGACGACGAGGTGCGCTTACGGGATGCTTGGATCGGGTGGCGCCGAGACCGTTTTCTCTGGCGGGTCGGTCACTTCAAGGAACCCTTCAGTCTCGACCGACTGACGAGTTCGGCCAACCACACCTTCATGGAAAGTGCCCTGACGGATGCTCTGACCCCGGGCAGACACATAGGTCTCGGCGTGGAAGCCGATCGTGGCATCTGGTATCTGGCCGCCGGCGTTTTCGGGCAGGAAGCTCGGAGTACAGATGAAGACGCCGATGAGGCCGTGGGGCTTACAGGACGGCTTGTCGCCCATCCCACGATCGG
>Ga0187827_10001742_pt1 | contig 31157 bp, 33 predicted proteins | sample ETNtaG_39_FD_167969 | JGI IMG/M metagenome (GOLD analysis project Ga0187827, IMG submission 167969) | Marine microbial and viral communities from oxygen minimum zone, Eastern Pacific Ocean - ETNP2014_SV_150_PacBio MetaG (Illumina Assembly) | ecosystem: Environmental > Aquatic > Marine > Hypoxic...
TGTCATCACCTATCCTTTGTTCAAGACCTTCAGTTTTGCTTACCCTTAGAATTTTAGTATATTGTTTTTTTATTTGTTCTTCTAGATTATCAGGTAAGCGGAGTCTATTCTGATCAAGTATCACACCAGAATTTTCGGTTAAAGTTATATCTCCCATAGAGAGTCATTTTTATGTATTTATAATATTAGTGTTTTGGCCTATAAGCAAACCCAAACCTAAGCACAGAGAACTTGCATCTTCGGTTCCATACACCATAAAGATGGAAAAATTGGATCAATCTAAAAGTCTCGAATCTACTTAATATTTCATGGCATAGATGTTTTAAGAGCGACTAAATAATAAGTACTTATTCATCTGAATAGACGAAATAGGCTGAAAAATGTTTTGTTGGGAAATAAATCTTTATCAAATAACAGTAGTCTTGCATTAATATCTTTTTTTGCTGTCCTCTATACTGTGTTTAGACTAATTCCAACTTTTCCTATGATTGGTGCAACAGGAACTTTTTCTGCATCTGATGTAGTTTCACCGCTTTATGGTCTACTTCTTGGACCGTATATAGGAGGAAGCAGTATTATTTTAGGAACATTTCTCTCCATAGTTTTTGGTCGCCCTCCAATTTTTTTAGGTCTCGATTTTCTACCCGCATTAGTTGGCGCCGTTGCATTAGGATTATTGGTTAGACGCAGGTTTCATCTGGTCGGCCTTTTTTATTCAGTTATAATTTTATTTTTCTTAGCAAATCCCTTAACCCTTATCTCAGTTAACTTTCCATATGGAATATTTGTGCCTTTCAACTGGCTCCATTTCGTTGCATTCATTATTCTCATTTCTCCTTTAAGTCGTAAAGCACTAAATTGGATTACAGCTGATTCATCAAAATATTTACCTCAAGGTTTACTCATTCTATGTTTTATTGGAACAATGATGCAACACCTTACAGGTGCCATACTCTTCGAAAATGTTTTTGGTTTTTTGTTGGCTGAAATTCCTGCTGATGGTTGGCCGGCTATATGGACAACAATATTTTACCTGTATCCAATTGAGAGAATCATGATTACGGTTATTGCAACTATTATCGGATCTGCTTTGTTTATTACGTTGGGAATAAGTAGAAAAACAAGGTAAATCATTTAATATCCAGTATAGTTCACCAAATTATTCTTACAATTGCTCTCATATTGATAGATTAACCAAGGATATGTTGATTATTAGTATTGGTCTCATTTTAACTTTACACATTACTTAAATGACATTCTGATTATAGAATATGAAAAAGTGAATGCAAGCTGGTAATCGATAGAGATAATGTAGATATGCGGTGTCCAAAATGTAGACGCTTTTCATTGAAAGAATTAGATGATAGAATAAAATGTAGCTTCTGTGGGTATCAGTTATCTCGAGGACAGGCAACAAACTTTAGACTCTATAAGCTTCTCAAAGGTGGTCAGATACGGAAAAAATATACCCATCGAAAATAATAATCAAACGTTTGTTTATCTGGAAAATTCCAGAATTCTATTTGATGTTATGCAACTATCTGTTGAAATCTATAATATTTATTTTAGTTTAAGAATTAATAGAGGTACTATCATTTCGTCCTTCATTAAGCCACCGTGTCCACCCTTCAAGACCTGATCAGATCTATGCTGTCTATATGGGTAGTATAGAGAACTACCTTCATTAGGGATGACTAGTAATTCGCCAATTCTGTTAAGAGTTTGATCCGATATCTTGCCTCGCCCAAATAATCCTCGGTTTAATGCCTCTTTTGACTCTAATAGATGAAAACAATCCCCAAAATGTTTAGATAAATAATCTTTTACAGATTCAAGTCTTCCTGGTTTAGGGTATAGATACGGTGCTCTGGATGAACCTGTAGGTGGTATCTGAAGATCTTGGAATAACTTTTGATGATCCGAAATGATGACAGTTTTCTCTTTTACTAATGTGTGGTGACCATGATCACTTGCAACTAATAATATGGTTTTTTTTGTGGAGTCGTTATTTACTCGGTCCAGGAATTCAGTTTTTAATGAATAGAATAGGCTCCTTATTGCCGCCTTAACCTCTTCAGAATTCGGTCCATAAACATGAGATGTTGTGTCCAGCGTATCCCAGTAAGCTAAGATATAGCTCTCTTCATATGGATTGGATTCGATAAGTCGTTTTAGCTTAATGCAGAGATCTGAAGTATCTACATAAAGTTCTAAATTAGCTCCTTTGTGGAACATCCGTGTTAATGCGGAGTTTCTGAAAGTCCATCTTGTAACTACATGTGATTGGTAACCCTCTTCATTAAATATTTCATGCAAAGTCTTGGCGCCAAGGAATTGCGATGGATCTAAACCTACATCGAGTAGAGAATCCCGCCTTGGATCCGTTGAAGGTGAGAAGTTCACCATGTTGGCTACTAACCCTAGTTGTTTAAGATATATCGAATAACCTGTAATAGCATGCTGCTGTGGTGTCAAACCTGTGCTAAGGGATGCCAGAGCAGTGGGTGTTGTTGATGCAAATGTTGAAGTTAGTGGAAATAACATTGCTTTATCTATGGCGCGGTTTAAGATTGAGTGACGACCCGTTAAAGCGTTTAACATTTGTTGGTAACCAAGTGAATCCACAATAAGGAGGATGACTCGATTTACACCATCAAGAACAGATTTCAGTTCTGGGTTTACGAGTGGATTACCATTCTTATGGTTTATTCCAAATGCTTCAAGTATTGTTGCTGGAATGTTCGTAATACAATATTCATCATAATCAGGTGTAACGAAACCTTCTAACCAACTTTTTTGTAGAATTTTTTTTTGTATTGCTTCAGCATTGGAAAAGAGGTGCTTCATCTTGTTCTCCCAATTTATTTATGAGTTAGAATAGCTATGTTGGGGGCATCTATTCTGCAAAAACCAAATCTTACGAACTGTATCTTGTCATCAATTTGAAGTTTTTCGCATGTTTGTTCCGCAAACCCCTGAATAACCTGTAAACTCTCTTTGTTGAACTCTCCATCTATAATAGTATGCCCTAAAACCCAAACTGAAAACTCTACATTGTTTTCAGAAACCCATTGAACTTTTGGTACCCCATCTTTTAGTTCTTTATCAACATACCTACTTACCAATCTCGAATGGCTAGATGATTCAATTTTTACATTATACAGTCCAAGCAATCGGAGCATATCTTTCTCTTTAAATTGTTTAGCATCTTCTTTTGAAATGTAGAATACTCCTTTTGTTTCAATACTTCGTTCTCCAAAATCTTTTTCTGGATGATACTTTAGTTTGGCTATAGCATTTGGTGCATCTAATACTTCCAGCTTAATCGGATTGGGGACAAAAAAGAACCGTTTCACAATAGGATCAAGTTTTTTTCTATTGACACTTTCAATTAAACTCCAGTCAGGTTCAGACTCAGATTTACCTACACCAAGACTCAATACAAATTCTTTTATGGATTCCGGTAGAAAACCTCTCCTCCTCAACGCAGAGAGAGTGGGTAAACGTGGATCATCCCATCCCTTGACTAGGCCTTCTGTAACCAAATGGTTTAATGCTCTTTTAGATATTGTTGTACCCTTGATTTCGAGACGCGAGAATTCAATTAGCTCTGGAGATCGTAGATCCAATAGTTTCAATATAAGAAAGTACCCTTCGTCTCTAAGTTCATATTCTTTAGTTCGTAGTGCATGTGTCACCCCATCTAAACTGTCTTCTATGGGTGCTGCAAAGTCATAGGTTGGCCAGACTCGGTATTGATCCTCCTTTAGAGGGTGAATTGAATCAATTATTCGAAATAGTGTAGGGTCCCTTAGAGCTGTATTTTTGCTAGATATATCTCCTTTTAATCTAAGGATTGCTTCATTCATTTTATAGCCCTCAAACATTTTACACCATCTTCTAAGATTCTTCTTTACAGATAGGGATCTACAATTACATCCTTTTCCTTGAGCTCTGTTTTGCTTTATAGAGCTGGTTTGACAAGTACAAACATAAGCTCTATGCAAGTTTATAATTTGTTCAGCATACTTGTAAAAGAGTTCCATATCATCAGATGAGTTTTTTTCTCTATCAGCTTTTATTCCGAGCCAGTTCAAGCCTTCTCGTATTGCATCATAATATTCCAATCGTTCCTTTGAAGGATTAGTGTCATCGAAACGGAGTATCATCTTTCCTTTATACATTTGAGCATATGTTTTGTCGATCACCGCGGCTTTAGCGTGCCCTATATGGAGGTAACCATTAGGCTCAGGTGGAAAACGTGTTACTACCATCTCTCCACTTACATTTGAAAGGGGTGGAAGTTTTCTTTCCTCAACTATTTTTTCAGGTTTTTCAAGAAGTTCAGGAAACTCGATTTCAATATGTTTTCGTTGTTCTATTAGAGTCATATTATTAACCTCCTGAACTACTGCCTTCATACTAGGGATCATTTTCTTGATTTGAGATCGAAATTCAGGTTGTTCAGCTACCACTTTACTAATTACTACGCTGAGGTCAGCTTTACCTCTGTGTAAATACGCATTTGCATATGTATGTTTTCGTATTAGGATTTTAGTTGAGGCTGTAATCATTCGAATCCAATCTCTTTGATTTAATATTAAAGAGTTGAAGAGGTTACCATTCCCGTTTAACCATGAAATCTATTAATTCTTCAAGAGTTTTTGAGTGAGAACTTGGGACCTTTAGAAATATCTTTTTAAACAGTTTCTTTGCCTCAAAAGCATATTCTTCAGCTTTAGTCTTTGCATAATCCATAGAACCATATTTTTCCATTAAGTTTAGAATTTCATCGACTTCAGATGTTCTTCTTTTGCTTCTACTTTTGTTCATGATTTCCAACACTTTTTTCCTGTCCTTTTGGTCAGATCTATTTAGGAGATGTATCAACATAAGAGTACGTTTACCTTCCATAATATCACCACCTTGCTCCTTTCCATATTTCTTCTCGTCACCTTTGAGGTTTAGAATATCATCTTGTATCTGGAAAGCTGTTCCAAGTTTGGATCCAAACGGTATTAATAAATCAAGGTTGCTCTTATCAACCTCGGCTATTATTGCACCAAGTCTGATTGGTGAGATGCAGGTGTACCACGAAGTCTTTTTATCAACCATATGATAGTAATCTTCTTCCGTTTGGAGCCAGCTATTATTCGTAACCCAGGATATTTCTATGTGCTGACCTTCAGTTGTTTTATTAATCATTCTTAGAAATTCATTGACTAACTCCAAAGTTTTAGATTGACTCAAAACTTTCTGGTTATCCATTAGTACATCCCACATCTTTGCATGCAATGCATCACCAATGTTTATGGCCATAGGGATTCCACACTTTCGATGTAAAACAGGTTCTCCACGTCTCATCTCGGAAGAATCCTCAATATCATCATGTATTAATATCCAGTTTTGGAAAACTTCTAGCGCGGCAGCTGTTCGTATAGCTTTTTCCCTTTCTCCTCCAAAAGTTTCGCAGGTGAGGATGCACAATGACGATCTGAGGCCTTTTCCTGGTCTAGATGGATAATCTCTCATCATATCGTAAAAATTTTGTACCTCTTTTACATCATCTGTTTTAGGTAGAAAGTCAAGTATGAATTTGTCGACAGAGGACTTATTCACTCTTAATTTTTCAAGCAAAATTGATGTGTCCAATAGACTTCACTAAACGTATCTTTCATTTATCATTATCAAATAGTCAAAGAGCCATCTGCCATTCTGAGAGTTTTCCAGTAATTACATGTCTTGAATCCGATAAGTCTCTAATAGTTCTTGATCCAGTTACAAACATAGATGTCTTGAACTCTTGGAGTATTTTATCTATTTTTGTCACTACTTCTCTACTAGATTTAACAGCGGGAGGAAGAAGAGGTTGAGCAATACCCACCAAACTGGCACCTAATGATATGCATTTCGCTATATCTATCCCAGTTCTTATTCCCCCAGATGCAATTATTGGAATATTAGTTGTGCTCTTTACCTCGATGATAGATGCAGCTGTGGGTACACCCCAATCCCAGAAAAGCTTACCGAGTTCAGCCTTATCATATTCATTCTTTTTTTTAGCTCTAAAGTATTCTACTGCTGCCCAGCTTGTACCACCTAGACCAGCAATATTCACAGCTGAGACTCCTGCAATTTCAAGCTTCGTAGCCACTTCTCGAGAAATTCCACAGCCAATTTCCTTTACTATAACTGGAACATTAATCTCAGATGACACCCAGGATATTTTATCTAGTACCCCATTATATTTCGGTTCTCCTTCAGGTTGTATTATTTCTTGAAGGGGGTTGAGGTGGATCGCAATCGCATCCGCATTTATCATTTCTATGAGTTTCTTAATTTTCTTGAGGCTTAAACCATCAATAAGCTGAACGCCTCCAATATTTGCAATGAGGAACGCTGAAGGGGCTTTCTTCCTTGCAATAGCATATGTTTCAGCAATCTTTATTGAACTTAAACCAGCTCTTTGGCTTCCTACTCCCATAGCAATACCGAGCTCTTCAGCTGCGGATGCTAAATTACCATTTATCTTTGTCGCTTCTTTAGTTCCCCCAGTCATCGCATCTATTAGGAATGGAGCTGAAAATTTATGGTTTAGGAAATTGGTTGATATATCTATTTCGTCGAAATTTATTTCAGGAAGAGCATTATGGATGAGTGTGACATCTTCAAGTAGAGTAGTTGAGTTTTTAGCTTGGACATCTTCTTTTAGTGTTACCTCAATCCCTTCACTTTTTCTTTCTTCAAGGTGACTCTTCAATTTCTCTCTCACCATAGCTAAATCCCAATGGGCGGTTAAAGGTAAGAGACTACTTTTAACATTTTCATATATTGTTTCAATTGGGGCGAATTATTGTTCCAGTGCCTTTTTTTCCTCTGAGAGCTAATTCGAGCAGACCGGGCTTAGTAGCATTCAGAATCTCACTTTCAACTCCCTTTTCCTCAGCTAAAAAAAGTAGTAATTCTACTTTGGATCTCATCCCTCCAGTTACATCAATGGTTTTTGCACCCCTAAGAGATGCGGATATCCATTTCCTATCTGACGGAGTGATAATATCAACTTTCTTTCCACTTTTGGAGCTATTATCAATGACTCCATCTACATCAGAGCCTATCACTATTCTCTTGATATCCAGATTATTGGCTAAATAAACAAATATCTCTTCAGTTGATATTATACTATATCTTTGTCCAACATCAATAACAACATCTCCATATACAACGGGAAGGAGATTAAGCTTTAACATTTCTTGAATAATCCTTACATCCCATTTAATAATTTTAGAGGACTTAGCTAATATGGAAGCAGATGGTTGTATAGATATCCCATTTTCACCTGCATTAATCAATGCACTTACAACTAGACGATTCAATCTGGCAGCTGCATCCTGTACTAATGGTACACCCTTGAAATCTACACTACCCTTCAGGCCCTTATGAACTTGATATTTGTTAGCAGGTATATGGGGGTATGAACCTCCACCGTGTCCTACTATTAGATCATTATGTGAATCTTTCTGCGATGAGTGTATTTCTTCTGCAAGTCTCTTGATCACATCTCTTTTTTCAGTGAATGGTTTAGATTTGTCAGTTATTACACTTCCACCAAGCTTAACCAGTATTAATTCATTTGTTGCATCTTGACTTATTTCTTATCCCTCTTGACATTTACTCCGTTCTTAGGAATCTTCACAGGCCAAGCTTCTATATCATTCTTTGAGATTTTCTCAAGAATATTACTAGTTTCCCCAGATCTGGGTAGAGCTATTATACAGCCTCCGCCCCCACTTCCAGTCATCTTTGCACCGAGACATCCTGTCTTGAGTGTGGATTCGACTAGTCTATTCAGACTATTTGAGGATACGCCTAGAGCGGATAGAATGGTGTGATTAAAATTCAGAATTGAAGCGAGTAGTTTTATATCTCCGGTAGCCAAAGCGGATGCAGCAATCTCTACTAACGTTGAAGAAGAATCTATTAAAGCTTTGAAGGTTGATGGACTAGAATATTTAGCATGGGAAAATTTTCTGATCATCTTGGATGTACTTTGACCAGATCCACTAAAACATATAATAAAATCTAAAGGTGTCTTAAGTATGATGGGTCTTTGTGAAAATCCTTTCTTAAACATTATGACTCCACCATGTGCTGCAATTGCAGGATCTATTCCTGATGGATTACCATGAATAATCTTTTCAGAAACCATTGCCAGATTAGTAATCTCTTCTTTCTTCAGGGTGTGGCCTAATGCTGAAGAAGCTGCCGCCACTAAGGCTACTGATCCAGCTGCTGATGAACCGAGTCCAGCCGATACAGGAAGATCTGACTCCATCTCTATCTTGACTCCTCTTCTCTCATCTAAATAATTTAGAGTAGCTTTAAGTGCTTCCGCGAGTGGAGTAAGTCTATATGGAACTTTATCAGGAAGTTCCGCAGTTAGCCCCAGTTTTTTTGAAGATATTAAAGATCTATCTGTTAGCGAAGCTCGAACTGTTGAACCTCGATCTATTGCAGCTACAAGTGCGTAGGAACCATGTACAACAAAATGCTCACCTGCAATTATTATTTTTCCAGGAGCTTTTGCTGTAAAACTCAAAGCAGATCAATCTACACAAAAATTATGGATGAATAACCCACGACTGCCGATTTATCACCTGTAACATCTCCACTAGTTGCATATTTGAGAAGACGTCCCTCCTTGGCGCCAAGTTTTTTGACTGCAGTCATAATTGTAGATATCGCGCCATAACCACAGGCAGAGACTTGTAGCCTATCAAGTATTCCATAATAATCTGAGATATTTAATGAAAGGATAGCATTTATTAGTTTAGAATCTTTCATAATGGCACTGTTATGCGGTTCATAATGAGTAAAGTCTGAGGATGCAAGAATTTGGGTTTTCCGACTCTTAGCCACTTCAACGATAGCATTACCCAGCTCTACTGATGTAGTCCTGTCTTGAATTGCCATGATTATTGGCAGAATCTTGAAGTCGTTTCCATATATATATTGAAGAAATGGTAGTTGAACCTCAAGACAATGGTCCTGTTTATGTGCAGAATTATCCTGATCTATTATCATTGAAAACTTAACTAATTCCTTTGCAGCATCATTATCCACCTCTAATTTACCTAACGGAGTCTCCCAAAGACTTTTGTAAGCAACCGCTACGGAGCTACCTATTCCCCAATGATTAGGACCTAAAATGATCGCTGTCTCAGGAATACCTGAGGATGATAAAGCATAGTATGCATTAGCAGCGACAGGGCCAGAATAAGTATATCCTGCGTGTGGGACTATTGCACCAAAAATTTCCTCCTTTTCGGGAGTGGGTGGGAATTGTCCAGGGCCTAACGAATGCAAAAAGCATTCCTCAATATTACTTCTAAGGTCTGCGGTAGAGTCCGGGTAAAATTGTCCCATTACTGCAGGACGTCTCACATCCATTTGTATCGCCTTGATAAGATGGATGCTGATGTCTTTAAGGATAACTTTGATATTATTTACTCGATATCTTCTAGAGGTTTGGTCTCAAAATCCTCTATTGAATTCTTCATAGGTTGATTGACTTTGAGGAGTCCACTGTGAATTAGGATTGATCTGGCGAGGAGCCAAAATGCAGCAGCTAAAGCTTTTCTTCCACGATTGTTGACTGGTATTACAAGATCAACGTTGGATGTGACGTTGTCTGTATCACAGAAGGATATTATTGGTACCCCTACATTAGATGCTTCATTGACAGCTTGATAATCCATTGATGGATCTGTAATTAATACAATTTCAGGATCTATATGTTTAGGATAGATTGGGTTTGTGAAAGTACCTGGCATAAATCTTCCAGTAAGTGGAACTGCCCCAGTAATCATACAGAACTTCTGAACAGGTGTCTTTGCGTACTCTCTTGAAGAATAAACCACGACATTAGCCAAATCAAACCTCGCCAAAAATTTCCCGACTATCTCTATTCTTGATAGAGTCTTACCTACATCTATAACATGAAGACCATCAGATCTTGTCTTTTGAATGAATTGGGCCATAGATTTTGTTTTGACTTGAGTTCCAACCCTTATTCCTGTGGATAAAAGCGCTTTTTCGGTAATTTCAAAAGTTGGTTGAGTAGGTAGATCTTCCATCTCCATTGTTTTCTCTTCCACTTCTTCAGACAATTTTTAACATCATCCTTTCATATCCCAATACATTGTTTCTCTCACTTGATGAATCATTATTTTTGGTCTTTGAATCATGTCATCTTTTAGTTATTTATAGTGTGTCAGATTCAAACTCAGCTCGCCTTTGGGCAAGATACTCATAGTATGGTAGAGTTTGATCAATAGTATCAACATTCGAAAGTAACATTCTTCTGCAACAGTATCTATCTATTTTCATACTATTCATTACTTCGCTTGGGTCTGATCCTTCTCTGATTCGTTCATTAAATATAGTGAACTTTTCCGCGACTAAAGAGCCACATGTAAAACATCTTATAGGTTTAAACATATTTAATTTCTGACCTACTCTTAAGCTCCGATTAGACCGACCATTAAAGGTTTACTGAAACATAATGAATTTGCATTATTATAGTTTAAACATAATATGTGATATTGCCGCTGCAGAGTTCTAGAAATTGAGAAAGCCCCATAATTTGATCTACTTCTTTGATAAGTTCTTCATTCTTCACATCCATAATGCTCATCGCAGTTACACAGGCGTATATCTTTACTCCAATCTTCTTGGCATCTGCCAGATCTTCTGATAATTTTAATATCTTACCATTCTCTAAAGCATCTTTAATCTTCTTGCGGATATTAGCATCAGTTATATTTTCTAATTCATCTGAACGTCCTTCAATCAGTCTCTCTAATCCTTCGTATGTGAAAAGCATATGAACTTCCATATCTAGAGCCGCAGCGACTTTTGCCATTGATAGAGCGTAGCTTACTCTCTGATATTCACCGCTATTTATCACCATAGTGACCTTATCTGGATCCCCAGCACCTTGGTCTCCTACAATACTTTCGGTAGGTATACGAATAGTTGTTCCGCGAATATCTTCTGCTGGCATATTACTTCCCCGACATCATTCTTAGTTCTTCATTTTTTCTTTATTTGCTATAGATATCTTATGTTCTAGTATATTTATCTCTTGTATAGTCAGCTTTAGAATATCTCTTAGTGTGTACTGAGGGAAACAACGCATTATTCTCATTACCATCATTAAGAAATTGCTTTTTTCAATGCTTTTTGTAATGGTTTCATTAAAAAATCCATATCTGTTTGTATAAATCTAGTTAGTAAATTATTTCTGCTAATGTTTGTTCTTTAAGCCCTATCTTAATTTCTCGTGCTATTCTTCTCCCCATTGACATAGGTTCTTTGTAAGTGAATTGAGAGTATTGAGAACCCCCAGCATATACATTTGTTCCTGCTACTATTCTTGCAGATATCTCAAAAACAACAAATCCACGGCTTGGGTGATATATTGTCTCCAAGCAAAAGGCCCCTATTATACCTGGCGGAAAGAGCTTGATTGAGGTATCTACAACGTTAACACCAAAACTTAAAACTTCCGGAAGAAGACTCTCCCTCAACACAACTGGTTGGTTTCCAGTTACTGTATAATCGAAGAACTCTGGCGGTACATCAGGGAGACCGCGGTATGCTTCATCAATTGGCTCTATCCTTCGATCTATTCCTAGAATCTGAACATTACCTTTACCAGCAGCCATACCTGAATCTTCAAACAAAGAATAGAAGTAATGTGGATAGTATCTTACCCCAAGGAGAAACTCCTGTATACCTATTTTTGTGGCGTCTGTTTCTTCTATTACCCCACTTTTAATACGACGATTCAATTCGTCATATAATTCATTTTCAGAATTAACTGTGAAAAATCCTTTTCCACCCTTAGCTCCTGGAAATTTAACGAATACTTTACCATCTATCTCTGAAGGATCTTTGTACTTGTATGGCATAATTAGACCTGCTGATTCAATCCACTTTCGTTGTCGCTCACGATCGCTTTCCCATGCAAGAGATTGTCTATTGCCAAACATCGGTACAGCAAATTCTTCAGAGATATTCTCTGGTCCAACATACTCTATGAATGAGCCATGGGGAATAATAACCGCATTGTTCTTTTTCAGTATATCTTGAAATTTTGGATCTAATATTTCACTATATTTATCTACAGTAATAATCTTGTCTGGTTTTGCTTGCGGGAATGATTTGTATAGTTGCTCTCGATCCTCCGTACATATTCCGATGGTCTTGAAACCCTCTGCTCTTGCACCGTGAAATATCTGTAGCGCAGTGTGGGAGCAAATTGTGCAGATAGAAACTTCATCACTATTGTATCGACTAAGAACATCCTCTATATCTGATTTCGAGATCAAGTTATGACCTCATCCAACCGATCTTGCTTAATCGCCTCTTTAATCTCCATTGCTATCCTGTGTCCAGTGCTGACCGGATATCCCCAATTGCATTCCGTGTAATGAGTAAACTTCGTTCCTGGAGATCCTGGGACTCTTAAACTTACATCGAAGATTGCTATATCTTCCTTTGGAGGGCCTGGAATGACTGCACCTTGTAGAGCGAATGGTCCTATAATTCCTGGGGGATACTCTGATTTTGTGATCTCCACGAAGCGTTCTCCTAGTCTAAATACCTTTTCTAGCAGAGATTCTCGGATCGTCGTGGCGAAATGACCTACTTCAATATTCTGCGCTTTAATATGCTCTAATACTTTGAGTTGCTCATCAGCAGGAAGTCTAAGTAACCCGTCTAGATTGGTCTGCCGCCTCGCATCGGTGCCGAGAAGTTCTAATTCACCTAATAGTGGTGAATAGAAGAAGTTGAAGTTATATTGGGCGCCCATAATGAACTCTTCGATAACCGCATTGTCTACATCTTTTCGGGTAATCATACCTTTCTTAATTAGAAGACTTGATCTCTCCTCAAATTCCTTTGGATTTGATGCGTAAAAAAACGCTCGTTCAAACGTTCTTTCAGCCTCATTTACCTTAACAACTGCAAGGCGATCTATATCGGTATAACCTTTAAACTGGTAAGGAGTTCTTATTAGTGCTTTTTCTAGAAGAAATTGTTGATTTCTCTCAACATCTCTCTCTTCAACCCGTAGAAGGTTTCGGCTTCCAAAAATTGGGACAAGAAATCTGTTTTCTATACCATCATATGGAACGTAGATTGAAAAGGATCTGTGAGGAATAAATACCGTATTCATTGATACAAGTTGATTCTGAATATTCTTATTCAAAATGTCTTGAAATTTATCTAAGATTATCGTTTTGTCGATAACTCCACAGATTCTATCGAAAGATTTTCGGATACGATAATATCGTTCGTATGGTTCTTCACGTCCCTTCTGGCAAACAACAACAGTTTGGATGCCTTCGTCTTTAGCTCCTTTACAGATATCAAGAGTTGAATGACTTCCTAAAGTTCCGATTGTAATATCTTCAGAGTGATATCTGGATATAATCTCTGATATCTGTTGACGTGTAATCATTTTGTTAACCTTTTAGTTGAACCTTTAACACAGGTTTTTTCTCTTATTACCATTAGATCTTTTTAACTATTTACCAAGAGTAAAATTGCTTGCCAAATTAGCGATATGATTTTTGTTTTCTCCTTCGTGCGCCGGGTCCACCAAATTTCTTTGGTTCTTTTCTTCGATGATCCCCAGATAAAAGATGTTTATCATATTCGGTTAACCTTTTTTTCAAATCTTCTTTCTTAAACCAATTTGTAAGTGCACGTGAAATTGAGATGGCTGATGCATCAGCCTGCCCCATAAATCCTCCTCCAGAGACATCGACTGAAATATTGATTTTGTCTCTTAAGCTACCTGAGAGTTCAAGAGGTATCATTATTCGTTCACGGGCAAATCTTGGCTCTAACACCTCAACTGGAACGCTATTTATTCTGACCTTACCTGTACCTGGAGTTATTGCAGCAGTTGCATGTGATCTTTTCCTTGAACCCGAGAACAGTTCCATTTTTCGTTTTACTAAAGTTATCTCCTCCTCCAACCTTGTGATACTGCTATTTCTCCTATTGTAATGTAGAACGATAACTGTTTCCTAGGTTTAGCGTCTTCGAATGTCATCTTTTCAACAGATCTATATGGTGTAGGAATCCCTATATGGACTTTTAATCGTTTAAACGCGGTTTGTCCTTTGGGTTTTCGTCTCGGTAGCATTCCTCTAATTATCCTGTTTAGGATCATATTTGGTTGTTTAGGACGATGTGGTGCATTAATTGGGTTAACAATACTTTTTAGTTCCTTTCGTTGCATATATTCTGCAAATATGTTTTTTTTGCTGCCAGACATAAGAGATGTTTCAGCATTCAAAACAACAACATGTCTTCCTTCAATAAGAAGTTTCGCTATTTTAGATGCCATTCTTCCTGCTATCTGATGAGTAGCATCTACCACAATGGGTTGTTCAATCTTAGTTATTTTATCCACCAATTATCTTCACATTCTTTCCAGTTGGATATCTTTCTAGAAAAATTGGTATTGATAAAACTTCACCACCGGCATTCTTTATCTTATCTGAAGCAGACTTAGTGAAGGTGTATGCACCAACAACAATCCGATGCGAAACCACGCCTCCCCCAAGTACTTTACCTGGAATAAGAACAACTTCATCTTCTTTTGTTACATGTGATATCTTACCTACATTTACTTTCGATTTCCGTGAAATTGATTTGTTTAGGTATTTTGATGTTCTTAACCAGATTTTGGCTCCTGACGATTTTGAGGCATGCCTTAGCATCTTTATTGTATTATCAAGGATTGGGTTTCCAATTTTTCTCATTTCTTTAGGCTCCGTGTTTTTTCTGTGAACTCTTGCAATCTATTTCTTAATATTTCGGTTGCTTTCAAAAATATCTCGATGGCTGGTAAGGAACCTGTTGACTCTATTTCTAACGTATGGTCATTTTCTGTGTTTTCTTTAATGCGTTTTAGAATAGAAACATTTGCAGCTTGCCATTTTGCGTGTTCTTTTCCGGTTCCCAATCGGGCATAAGCTTCGAGTTTCACCTTTTGTCCAGGTGCAACCTTTACGATAGGAATGTCAGATCTTACTGGGATAATGGCTTCATCTTCTGATATCAGTTCCCCTGATAGGATTTCTTTTACAGATTCTTTTGCTCCTGAATCTAACACAAGAAGAACTCTGCATTTTAGACATCCTAATGGATTTCCACAGTCGCAGTCTTTAGGTAAAACATATCTTGAAAGATCTGTCTTGAGTGGTATGAGCCCTAATCGGTGTGCTAGAAGTTCGTCATATATAATTGAAGAATTCTCTAAAATTACGATTTCATCAATTGCCATAACGGGAACCTCACTCAATGCTATTCGTCTAATGGCATTAGCATAAGCCAAACTAACTCCCTGTAGTTGAATCTTGACACTATCTGTACTTTTTTCTAATATTTTTAATTTCACTATTGTTACGGCCTCTTAAACTTCCATTTACTAATTTAATTGCTTAGTGCAAGGGTGCTGATTTCTTCATCTTAAATATTTATTGCCATACAGTTAGAAATCGTATTTTTTCTTAGATGCATTGGGAGGCTTTAATCGGGTTATTCGTAGCCAGGACTGTCCTTTCTAAAGGGCATATATCTGTACCTTGATAATTTACAATTCTTCCCCATTCTTTCCGTACTTAAATGGTATTCTGTAAAATTCTAGGATCTTTTTAGCATCTAGACTGAGAATTGAAGCTTAACCTACATGAATCCTAGAAAATATTGCTAATGAGACAAATCTTTTCTAGTAACTTTATCACTTAAATTTACTTTTTGAATATCTTGGGTGTGTGTAATAGTAGCTTGGATGAATGGTGTTTAACCCTTGTTGCTTTCAAATATAATTTTTTCTTTTCTATCAAACACAATTAAGAGATTATCCTGTCTCATTATCTTTCTAACTAAGTTTAGATCATTCGATTACTGAATAATACTTCAGCTTTACCGGTATTCATCGTGGTCGATTTAGTACTTTCTAGGTTAGGCAAGATATATTAAGTGGATTTGAAAGACGATGAGATTGCGCAGATAAGACTTTAGGAAAAGGAATCTCAGAAAGATATGAGTGAATTTAATTACATTGTAAGGATTGAGGGTAAAGACATTGATGGGACAAAAAAAGTTGTTCCTGCTTTGTCGGCGATGAAAGGGATCGGTATGAATATGGCGCACATGATTATCTCTTCTTTGAAAATAGATACACAATTATATTTTGGAGCCTTAAATGATGATCAAATAGCCAAAATAATGGCTGCTTTGAAGGATCTTGCTAAGTTAGGTATTCCGAATTGGGCTTTGAATAGTCGAAAGGATTTGGAGACAGGTACGGATACCCATTTTATTTCTTCAGATTTACAGATGAATCTTAAGAAAACCATAGAAAGAGAGATGAGGCTTGGAAGTTGGCGTGGAGTAAGACATTCTTTGGGGCTTACTGTAAGAGGGCAGCGAACAAGAACATCTGGAAGAAAAGGTAGAAGCGTTGGCGTAAAGAAATCAGTCCTTGCAGCTTCTAGATCAAAGAAAGAGTAATGCATTTAATTGGGCGATCCTAAGAAGCCTCGTAAGAAATATTCTACTCCTAGAAGTAGTTGGCAAGCTGATCAATTAGCTCGTGAATTATGGTTAGTGGGGAAGTATGGTCTACGGAATAAGCGAGAACTCTGGACTGCGGAAACTGAGCTCTCAAGAATAAGAAATCAAGCTCGTAAATTATTGGCTGAACCTATTGAAACTAGAGTAGATGCAGAAAAAAAATTGTTGAGATCTCTAAGTCGTAAAGGCTTAATTGGTGGTTCGCCTTCTCTTGATGATGTCTTGGGTTTAACAGTTGAATCTCTACTCGATAGGCGTCTGCAGAGCATGGTGAAAGGTAAAGGTTTGACACCATCAATACAAGCTGCTCGTCAAGCTGTAACTCATGGTCATGTGAAGGTAGAAGATATGCGTGTAACTATACCTGGGTTCTTAGTTAGGATTGATGTAGAATCAACTGTGAGACTTATTGAAGGAAGCAATTTAGCAAAATCCATGGAAGACACAGTTCCTCAACCTCCTAAGGAGGAATAATGGTATGACTGACGATGATGTTACTAATCACAAGTGGGGTATAGTGAAGATATTTAGTAGTTATAATAATACATTAGTTCACATAACTGATCTTACTGGCGCTGAAACGATAGCGTTTAGTTCAGGTGGAAGGCATGTGAAGGCGGATAGGTTTGAATCTTCTCCATATGCAGCTATGAAATCTGCAACTGCGGTTGCAGATGTTGCTAAATCAAAAGGCATATCTGCTCTACACATTAAAGTTAGGGCGGTTGGTGGAACAGGGCCTCGTACTCCTGGTCCAGGAGCTCAAGCAGCTATTAGGGCTATAGCAAGAGCTGGCTTAAAAATAGGTAAAATTGAGGATGTTACGCCTGTTCCGCATGATACGACGCGTAAGGCTGGCGGAAGAAGAGGCAGAAGGGCATAATCTAGTCTATGTTTCCCTATTTTCTCCAGAATCTTTATGTAAAGCTCTGACAGCAGTTCATTAAGTGCATTTTTTTGTGTGGAATCATTGGATATATTGGTGAAGAGAATGCAGCTCCTATTCTACTTAATGGGCTTAAAAGAATGGAGTATCGGGGTTATGACTCTGCTGGGATCGCTACTTTATCTGATGTTGGCATAATATTGCTGAAGAATGAAGGAAAAATATCTGAAATCGACAAGAAGATGAACTTTCTTGATATGAAAGGAAAGATCGGTATTGCGCATACCAGATGGGCTACTCACGGTGGTGTGACATATGAAAATGCTCATCCGCATGTATCTTGTGGGCTTGAAGTGGCTGTTACTCATAATGGGATTATTGAGAACCATCAGCAGTTAAGAGAAAAACTAAAAGGTGAAGGCCATAAATTCAGTAGTGATACAGATAGTGAAATTATTACACATCTTCTAGAGAAGTATTATAATGAAAGTGGTAAGGTAAAAAAGGCGTTATTACAGACTGTGCAGGATCTTGAGGGGACTTTCTCATTTCAGGTCATCTTTAAATCTGAACCAAATCTACTTGCAGGTGCCCGTAAAGATACTCCTTTAGTTATTGGCATAGGAAAGAATGGAAACTACCTGGCAAGTGATATTCTCTCGTTTATTGATCATACTGACAAAGTGAAGTTCCTTGATAATCAGGAGATAGTGATAATGAGAGGAAGACGTATGAATATCTATTCTTTCAAAGGAGAAAGGGTTGTGAAGGAGGTTACACAGGTTGCTTGGGAGGCAAAAGAGACATCTAAGGAAATATTTGCTCATTATACTGCTAAAGAAATTCATGAGCAGCCTAAAACCCTTAAAGCAGCTATCAACCAAGATTCTGCAAAGATTCTTGAGTTTACGAGTGCAATAAAGGAAGCTGAACAGATTTTTATAACTGCCTGTGGTACAAGTTATCATGCAGGCCTCATACTTAGAAACCTCTTAGCGAGGATGGCTAAAATTAGATCTGCCATATCTGTTTCTAGTGAGTTTTCTCATGATATTGAACTTATTGACGAGGATACCTTGGTAATTGCACTTTCCCAGAGTGGAGAGACTGCCGATTTATTGGAATCTGTTTCTGGAGCTAAAGAGCAGGGGGCAAAGGTATTCTCTATTCTGAATGTTGAGGGATCTTCTCTAAATAGAGAAAGCCAATTAAATCTCTTTTTTAATTGTGGTCCTGAGATAGGCGTTGCGGCGACAAAGAGTTTTACTAGTCAGCTAGCTGTTATCTATTTGATTGTTTTTTCAATAATGAATGATTCTAAGATGCTAAATGAACTTCATGATATTGATCAAAGTGTGGAAAAGGTTCTTGAGAATGAGAAGAATGTCATTAAGATAGCTGATAAGTATAAGAATAATAATGATTTATACTTTGTTGGTAGATCCATTCATCTTCCTATTGCTTTGGAGGGTGCTTTGAAATTAAAGGAGTTGGCATATAATCACGCTGAAGGGATGGCTGGTGGTGAGTTAAAGCACGGTACGCTTGCGCTTATTGAGAGTGGAACACCTGTTGTGATATTAAATCCAGAGGATCATACTTATGATGAGATGCTGAGCAATGCTTCTGAGATGAAGGCCAGAGGTGCTAAGATTATTGGTGTTTCCAATAAGCCTAATGAGGTATATGATGAGTTTATTCAGATTCCAAAGGTAGATGAATTGTTATATCCGTTGGTTGAAGTTATACCTCTCCAGTTGCTTGCCTATCATACAGCAGTTTTGCGACAAAGAAATCCTGATTATCCTAGAAACTTAGCAAAATCGGTTACTGTAAAGTAGTTTTTTGATAGTTTTTCGGTGCTATGTATTGGGTCACAAAAAAGTTGCCTAAGAAACCAAACAAGATAGAACCAAACAAGATAGAAAAAATTGCGTTAAAATCGATGTTTCCCCCATTTCAAGCCGCTGCAGAAATCACCATATATGCAAGAAAGATAATAAGAAAATTGGAGAATGCTATGTATTGAGTTGCTGGAGGATTCGCCCATATAATGACCTTAAACGCATTACAAAGGAATCTAGAAGATATAGAGAAACCGAAGTGTTTCTACATTCTTGTGTATGTTGTAAGAATGAATGCAGGACTAGGCTCAGACGCTACAGGGTTTGGTCTAATCTGGTAACTTTACCGGTCATGCTATCTTAAAATTGGTGCTACTTGATGATAAAGATTAGTGGTTGATTGATATTAGTCTTCGAAATCAGGTAAATAATTGGGCTTTTTTTCAGTAATGGGAAGATGTTTTGAGGGTTTTGAAGACCTGTGTGGAATACTAGTTGATATTTGTGATTGCAACTTACTTATCATTCTGTGTAATTCTTCGTCTTTTTTTCTATAAAACGCTAACATCTTGCGATCGCCTTTAATTTTAGCTGATTTATCATCTGCCCTTCCGAGATATTCCTCATATTTTTTTCCTTTTTGGTAATGCCAGAAGTAAAGAAAAGTAGAGTTTGTTCTATTGTTTGTCTTTCGACTGAGTCCACAACCTGATACCAATTTGTTATCTCTTATTAGGGATAATAGATATAAAAGTCTTCTGTTTTAATAACGAGATGTTTTGCTTTTCGATTGATAGATGTTAATGTTTTCGACATGTTAAAATAAATTATCTCTAAACAGGGATAACTATTTTATATAATTAGTGGTTTATGCAAAATTTATGTTTATTTAAGTTAAGCAAGGAAAATCCTGCAGTATAAATGGAACAGTTCAGTAGTATGTGCAAACTAGGTGTCTTTCACTTCTAGAGGAGCATTTCTAGAGACTATGATGTTTATTATTTGGTTTTGCTTGTTTTCTTTGCTTCCCTTTCTTTTATCAGGGTCGTGATCTTTCAAATAAATTTTTCTGTTGTAGCCTTGAATTTTCCTTCATTTATTACGGTTTTAATCTTTTCAACCAGATCTTCTGCAGCGTCTTCAAACTTCTCTTCATCTCCTTGTTCGGAAACTAGGGTACCGCAGCCGGTACAAAATTGAGTTTTCAGGTAAATTCTTTAAATATTTTTTTTAGGATTCGGTAGGTATTTATTGAAGTTGGCTGGATAGTCCAACCATGATTAGGAGTCGTGGTGTGGCGGTTATGGCAGTTTTTTCGGCTTTAGCTGTTTCATCGAATTATGCTTTGTTGGCTTTTCCTCAGGTTAAACTAATGGATTCGCTTGTTTTTATTTCTGCGTATCTGTTTGGTTTTGGTGTTGGTGCGGGTGTGGCGATTATTACTTGGTTGGTTTATGGTAGTGTGAATCCTTTGGGTGCTGCGGGTTTTCCTTTATTGCTTGTTTTGATGGTTGGTGAGTTGATTTTTGCTTTTTCTGGTGCGTTGTTGGGGCGCAGTTGGAAGAGAACTGCTGTTTTCGGTAATGGTAGCAAGTTTCTGAATAAGAGTTTGGTATTAGGTATAACTGGTCTTTTGTCTGCTTTTGTTTATGATTTTTGGACGAATGCTATTGATGGTTTGTTGATTTATCGTTCTATTGAAGGTATTGTGCTTCGTTGGATAACTGGAGTATATTTTGCGTTGGCTCATGAGATAGCTGATTTTGTTTTATTTGCGTTTGTTGTACCTATCTTAATTGTAGCTATTAGTCGGGTGCCTTATCTTAAGACTGGTGGGGTTTCTGGTTAGGTGATTATGTTTGAGTAATGTTGGAGGATGGAAGATGGTTGCCTTGGTGTTTGTTGCTTTGTCTATCTTGTTGGGGCTGACTAGTCTACTTCTGTACGGTAATTTGGTTACTACGGAAGAGCGGTATGATAATACGATTGAATCTTTGGATAAGATAAGTTTCAGTGTGGATATATTATTTAATTATGGGAATGGAACCAAGATTTGGCATAATGATACTAGGCTTCCTATGGGTGTAAATCTATATAATGTTACGGTGCTTGTTTCGGATGGAAAATTAGATGCTGCCTATTATCCGGAGTATCAATCCCACTTCATTATGTCGATAAATGGAGTTGGTGCATCTGATGACCCTGATAAGTTGCATTGGTCATGGATAGCTTGGTTCTTCGATGAAGGGTTAGGTGAATGGGTGTCTTATGATGTTAGTGCTGATATGGTGTATCCCAAAGAAGGTGATATTTTGGCTTGGTATTTTGAGGATATGTCAAACTTTCCAGATTTTGAGTTTCCAAACTAATCTAAATTTAAATGAAACTGATGAAATAGTTCCATTATAATCAAATCCCCGATTTGTTTTTTCAGGTAATATATATTAGAAAGGTTAAGTTCATCTTTCTTTTTCTGTTTGAGTATTTATTGTGGTGTCGAAGTGTCTTTGAAGAATGTTTGTATGGATCATGGTTGTGTGAAATGTTGTTTGGATACTGAGATGCTTCTTTTGAAGGATGATGTGGAGCGTATTGTAGGTTTAGGTTTCAAGGAAACTTTCTTTTCGGTAAAGTCTGGAGGTTTCATTTCTCTGAGGAATATTGATGGTAGGTGTGTCTTTCATGATGGAGAGAAATGCACAATTTATTCTGGTAGACCGTTTGGTTGTAGATTATATCCTGTTATCTTTGATGTTGGGTCGAACAGTCCTGTTATTGATAAGATGTGTCCATTTAATATGAAGTTTTCTCTTTCTTTTAAGGTCAGAAATGAGTTGTCTAGATTGTACCATAAGTTGATTAGTGAAAGACAAGCTAGTGTGTAAAGTATTTTCAGTTGATTTAAATATTTGTTTGCGCTTCCTTAATTTGTTGCATTCTGCTATTATGTTGATAACTTCGGAGTTAGGAGCTGAAAAAGAACTGGTTAAGGAACTTGAATCTATTTCTTGTGTTACTGGTGCGTATGAGGTGTATGGTGTTTATGATGTTGTTGCTAAGATAGAGTCAAGTTCTAAGGATGAGCTTAAAGAAACTTGTTCTGGGTTGATAAGGAACCTGAAGATTGTGCGTTCAACGCTTACCTTGGTAATTATTTGAATTTCTGATTTATTTATTAGCCTAAAACTAGTAAATTAATTGGAATAGCTTGATGGTGGCTGATTCAGCTAATCTACGAATTGATTTTTTTTGGCGTTTATTTGAATTATTATTTTTGGTTCAAGTGTGGTTTCTTGTTGCGATTATAGCTGCTGCTATTACTGCAACACCTAGTGTACCATAAGAGAGTTCTGCTGATAATCTTGTGTTCGGTTACTTTAGATGTGATTGAAATCGCTACAAACGTTCTTTAGCCTATTATTTTTATAATTAAATTGAAGAAATTATATTTAATATGTATTTGGGTGGATGTTTATTTTTGTTGGAACTTTATTTTGTCTTTTCCGTAGTCTTTTGCTTTTTCGAAGTTCCAGAGTCTGTTGTGTCTTTGTGTTTTTTGTTTTGTTAGATTATCGAAGTATCCTTTTTCTTGTATTTGTGATACCAGGTGGGCTGAGAATGCTGGTGTGCCTGTTGCGCCTGGTGAGTTGTAGTTTAGTAGGTGGATTGAGTGTGGGTTTTCTATTATGATTGGTTCAGGTAGGAATCCGTTTTCATCTATTAGTTGACTTCTGACCCCTGCTACACCTTGTGTTTTTAGCATGGTTGGTTTTAGATTTGGGATGAATCTGTTTACTTTCTGACACATCTCTTTTTTTGAGATGGTTATTTTCCATTCACGCCATACTATTGATTGGAATTTTGTGTTTGTAGTGAGTTTGATTTTGGGTGTGAGTGGGCGTTCAAATATTTTCTTTACAAGTTGTGTCGTTGATTCTGAGAGTCCTGTGTAGGCGTTTGGGCTAAATACTAGGGCTGCGCTTGGTCCGATTTCTCTGGTTCTGTCGAATTTGACAATGAAGTGAGGATCTAGGAAGGGGTATGTTGTGTCTGTTGGTATAGAGTAGATGTTTCTTTTTATTGTTGATGCGAATGGTTCTTCGACTTTCCAGTAGTTTCCTCGGAAGTGTAGGTCTGTATATTTTTTGGCTAGGTTGAGACTGTGAGCTATGTCTACTGCTCCTCCTCCTGCATTGTTTATGAGTAAATCACATCTTAGATGAAGTGTTCCTTCTGTGTCTTTTATCTCGAGTTCTATTTGGGTGTTCTTTTCTGTTATCTTCTTGACCTCTTTACCTCTAAGAAGAATTACTCCATTTTTGGCTGCGAGGCTGAAGATACTTTTTGTGAACCACTTGAAGTTTACGGATGTATCTGTTTTGCAGCGAATTGCGCCTGCGCATTTTACTTGTGGTTCTAAAGTCTTTACTGTGGCACCGTCGAGTAGAACTAATTCTTCTTCAGGTATCTGGTTTTGTATGCCCCATTCTAGGTATTGTTCAAGAATAGGGAGATCATTTTCGTTTAGAGCTACTTCAAGTGTTTCTACTTGATTCCAAGGGAGATTGTAGGTTGCTGCAAGTTTCTTCCACATGTTGTATGATTTTTGTGCGGATTTGGCAAAGATCCTTTTTTTCTCTGGATTAAGATAAAATGGTCTATGGATTACGCCAGTGTTTCTGAAAGTTGCATGTTGGGCGACCTTTGTTTCTTTGTCGATGATGGCTATTTTGCATTTGTATATCTCGGAGATCCAGAAAGCGGTTACTACTCCGAGAACGCCTGCCCCAACTATGATTATATCAAATTTTGAGGAGTTGTTTGTCAAGAATGTAAGCTCATTACATTCTACTTGGGTGGAATATTTAAGATTGATTTTTTTTGGTTTTCCAGTGAAACTGAAGAAACTGGTAAGGCTGGTTCTATTTAGATTGAGAATTGTTTTGAGGCACCAAAGTGAGGTGGGGGATGGGCCTCAGTGTTTTTTTGCTAGATGTTTTATTTCAAGTTTTTTTGTCTGAGGTCTTTCAGAAAGAGATTAAGATAGCTGATTTGAAGAATCAATCTTGTAAGGGTATTTGTGAACACAAGTTTTGAATTATCCATGAATCGAATTATTTTTTCTATATTGATAATGCGAGAACGTATGACCCTGTGAGTATTAAGATTGCTGCGATTATTATTTTTGTTTGGTCTCTTGATTCTGGTAATTCTTTGAAGTATATTATTCCCCATAGTATGGATACTAAGACTGATGTTTGAGTGATGGAGAAACCTACTGTTAGTCCTAGGGATGATATTGTGAATATTCCGAAGTAGTTTCCGATGGCGAATATCCATCCGGATGTTAGGCCGTGTGGTAGATGTTTTATTTCGATGTGTCTGCCTATAACAAGAAATATTATGGTAGCACTTGTTGCTATTCCTAATGCCATTGAGAAGAGGATTGTTTCTAAGGATATTCCTATCATCTTTATAGGTACAAATTGGGTTCCAAGTACTAGTCCTGCTGCTATTGCTAGGATTATGTCTTGTTTTGGCCATTGTTTGTTTTGTTGTTTTTGCGTTGTGCTTACAATAGTTATTCCTATGAGAAGAAGTGCAAGTCCAATTAGTGTAGTTTCGAGGTGCATTATGGTTTCTTGGAAGTATATGATTCCCCATGTTGATGATAGCATTACGGAGATTCCTACAAAGATAGGGGTTGATCGTGCAAGTCCTAATTTGGTGATACTCTTTATAGCTAGGACGTTTCCTGTTGCCCAGAATACTCCTGAGGTGAATCCGTACAGGTTTATTTCATAGAGTAGACCTGCAATTGGTACAATTATTATCGTTCCTGTCAAGGTACCCAAAGCTAATGCTAATTGGAACCACATTACATCTGGTTTTTTTGCTATTTTTAAGGGAACAACAATGCTTCCCCAAAAAATTGCTGCAAATATTGCGGTAATTAGGCCTATGTCTTGCATATCTTGGAATTTAGAGGAGAATTTTTGAGATATATAGAGCTAGCTTGCTTGAAGAATTTGACCTTTTGTTGTTATTTCATTAATTCATTGTTTTTTTTATACCATTCAAGATATTTTGGTATACCTGTTCCTATGTCGATTTTTGGGTTGTACCCCATTTTTTTCTTTGCTTTGGTTATGTCTGCATAGCTGTGAATTAAATCTCCTTTTTTGGCGTTGATGTATTTGATCTCTTGTTTTGGATTTTCACTTATTTTTTTGTATAAATTTGCGAGTTGGTTGATTGTTGTTGGTTTTCCTGTTCCTATGTTGAATGTTTCGCCTTCGATGTCTTTATTGTTTAATGCAAGTATAATTGCGTTTATTGCATCTGTTACGTATGTGAAGTCTCTTGTTTGTTTTCCGTCTCCTACTATAACTAATGGTTCATTTCTTATTGTGGCTTCTGCAAATTTTGAGCAGACTCTTCTGTATACTTTAGTTATTCGTGGTCCGTAGATATTCATGAAACGTAGAATAATTGTGTTGAGGCCATATGTTTCATTATATGCTTTGCAGTATGCTTCTCCTGCTACTTTGGATGCAGCAAATGGTGAAAGGGGGTGTAGGGAGTCATTTTCTTGTAGTGGACGGTTTCTATCTCCGCCATAAACAGCTGCTGAAGATGCGAATATGAAACATTGAACTTCCTCTTTTATGCATAGATTTAGCATGTTGAGTGTTCCAGTTACATTTATTGTATTGACTATTTCAGGTTCTACGATTGAACGAAACACGCTTGATATGGATGCAAAGTGGATAACGGCGTTTGCTAGATGTAACGCATCATTGATTTTGGTTTTGTTCTGGATTTCATCATTGAGTAAAGTGAACTTTTTGTTAGGGGTGTGTTGTTCAATATTCTCTGTTTGACCTCGGAAGAGATTGTCAATTACTATTATTTCGTCTCCTTCTCGGATTAGTTTATCCACTAGGTGGCTACCAAGGAATCCTGCTCCGCCTGTAACTACTATCTTCCTCAAATGTGTCTCTAACGTTTGTTTATGTGTATAAGGATTTTCTTTGTATGTGTAGGTTTCTTTTTGGTTCTAGGTATTTTTATTTTGACAATATGTTACTAAAAAGGAGGAGTGTCTTTGATTAATTGATTACTGCTTTTTTTAGTTCTTCTTTTTTATCAGTTTTTTCCCAAGTGAATTCTGGATCGTCTCTTCCAAAATGGCCGTAGCATGCGGTTTTTCGATATATTGGTCTAAGTAGATCTAGAGTTTTGATTATTATTCCTGGCCGCATATCAAATATTTTTGTTATTGCTTCAGTGATTTTTTCATCTGAAACTTTGCCTGTTCCGAATGTGTTCGCCATAACTGATACGGGTTCCGGTACTCCTATTGCGTATGCTATCTGGACTTCACATCTGTCTGCAAGTTCTGCAGCTACAATATTTTTTGCGATGTATCTTGCCATGTAGCTTCCGGATCTGTCAACTTTACTTGGATCTTTGCCTGAAAAGCATCCTCCACCATGGGCTCCGACTCCGCCGTAGGTGTCTACAATGATTTTTCTTCCAGTTAAACCATTGTCTGCGAGTGTTCCACCGATTACGAATCTTCCTGTTTTGTTTATATGGATTTTTGTGTTGCCGTCAATCATATTGGATGGAATGATTTTTTTTATTACGAGTTCTTTAATTTCTTTTCTTAGTTGTTCATTTGTGACTTCTTCGTTGTGTTGTGCTGCGATAACTACTGTATCTACTCTTTTTGGTATTCCATTGTCGTATTCGATGGTTACTTGTGATTTGGCGTCTGGTCGCAAATAAGGTAAAATTTTCTTTTTTCTAACTTCTGCTAGTTGTCTTACAAGTGTTTGGGCAAGTTTGATGGGTAGTGGCATAAGTTCTGGTGTTTCGTTTGATGCGTAGCCGAACATGAGGCCTTGGTCTCCTGCTCCCTGTTCTTCTTGTGATTTATTTACGCCTCTTGCTATATCTGGTGATTGTTCTTCTATAGAAACCAGTACACCGCACGTCTCCCAGTCCAGACCACCTTTTGCATCTGATAGCCCTATGTCTTTTAGTGTCTGTCTTGTAATTTTTGGGATGTTAACATATGCGGTTGTTGTTATTTGTCCTGTAACGACGATTGTGCCTTGCATTATCAGGGTTTCACAAGCTACTCTTGCGTTCTTGTCTTGGATAATTATTGCATCTAAAATAGCATCAGATATTTGGTCTGCTACTTTGTCTGGGTGTCCTTCCGCGACAGATTCAGATGTGAAAAGATGTTTCAAACGGCTATTGTTTATCTTTCTGGCTTTATTAATAATTACTAATAGTTAATATTTTGAGGGTTAGGATTCTGCTTCCACTTCTTCTGTGTTAAACTTAGCTTTTTTCTTGCTCTATATATATTGCATCTGCAATTTCTTTGTCAATAGCGTATTGTGTTTGTCCTACCTGAAGTATGTATGAAGGGACTTTCTGCAGAATTTCTATGTGTCTTCCTGGTAGTATGCCCATTGACAAGAGTTTCTGAAGTCTCGTTTCATTACTTGTTTCAAGATTTATTACTTTACATCTTTCGCCCACATTTAACTCTGTAATTTTGGTGTGGTTGTTCTGTTGTGATTTCTTTTTATTCATTCTTACCACTTTATTTTCTTAAAGAATCTGCTCATGTGAGAATCTTTTGGCATTTCAAACCCGCAGTTGGGGCATGCTGCTAAATTGCAGTTTTTTGTTATTTTTATGCTGCATTCTGCGCATAAAGAGTTTACCATATTTTCATCAAATTCATGGCTACATAGAGAACACTTCAACTCTATATTATGCCCCCAAGTGTCCAATTTAACATATATCCAACGAAGAATGCGAATGGGAAAACAAAAGCTGCTATGCTTATAGCTGTTTTCAATCCTCTTTCTTTAATCATTATTGAGAATTGAGCTATACATGGAACAAATAATGTAATTGTCACTGCAGATACTACTAATGCAAGAGGTGAAAGTAATCCTGCTTTTTGGAGATCATAGAGACCTGCTGCTCCAAAGTCTCGTCTGAAGAATCCGAATAGGAATGCTTCAGCAGTCTTGTCTGGCAATCCTAAACTGTTTACTAAGGGTGTCATTCCGCCTACTATGATCTGAAATATTCCGGTTTCTTGTCCTAGCCATATGAGTAAACTTGCTAATAGGAATAATGGGAGTATCTCAATAAAGTACCATTCCATCCGTGTGTAAGTTTTGCTTATGAGATTAGATAATTTTGGCAATCTTAGTGGTGGAAGCTCCATGTAGAAACTAGGTTTCTCTCCAGGTATGATTATGGCTGTGAGTAGACCTACACCAAGTAGAGTCATCAACACTGTACTCATCCAAATTAGAGTAACCATAGAGTTCCCGGAGAGAATTCCTAGTATTACTCCAAGTTGAGCTGAACAAGGTATGGCAAGTGCGAGAAGTATTGTGGCTATAACTCTCTCTCTTTTTGTTTCAAGAGTTCTGGTCACCATTGTTGCCATGGTTCCACAACCAAAGCCTAAGGTCATCGGTATTACTGCTCTGCCACTCAACCCTATTTTTTTGAAGCCCCTATCTATCAGTAATGCCATTCGTGGTAGGTAACCTGTATCTTCTACTATTGCAAATGCGAAGAAGAATGTACCTACTATTGGGAGGATTATTGCTATAGCGTATCTTAGACCTAATGTGAACACTCCGTACTCTCCTACAAATAGATCCTGTATAGTCTCCCATGGTATGAATGTGGTTGCCAAAGAGGTAATGTATGGGGTAATGTATTCTTCAAATACTGATGCTTCAAGGAAATCGACTATCGTTCCAGCCCCGAATACACCTACGAACTGGTATAACCCAAAATAGGTTACAAGTAAAAATATGGGAATACCTGTGAGAGGTCTTGTCATAATGCGGCTTAATCTATCTGGTAGATTTTGTGAATCTTGGTTTGAAACTTCTGAAACAACCTTTGAAACTATATGATTCGCTTCATCTTGATTCTCCATAGCCATAACGTACCTTATTGGTTCACCAAGTGATTCTTGGGCTTTCTTCACAATTCTTCTAATATCTTTTGCAGTATCTTTTTCAAAGCCCTTCTCTTCACACCGTTTTATCATTTGATCATCTTGAAGAAAAAGTAATGCCAAGGCTCTTCTTGACATTGTGTTATTGCTTATCAGTGGCGTTATTTTGGATATTGCAGATTCGATGGCAGAATTATGTACAATTAATTGTTTTTTTTCTAAGTGTATTTGACCTTCGGTTATGTTGCTTATTTCTTTTCTTAGTTGTGTGATGCCTTCCCCGGTCACAGCTACAGTTTTTACGACTGGTATACCTAATATGTTCTGTAATATGCCAGAATTTATGTCAATGCCTCTTTTCTTGGCTTCATCCATCATATTTAGAACAAGTATGATGGGGAGACCAGCTTCTATTAGCTGAAGTGTAAGTGGTAGCATTCGATCAAGGTTCTTTGCATCAATGACGTGAATTATTATTGCTGATTCTCTTTTCATTATTATGCGCCGTGTAACATCTTCTTCTTCGGTTACTGGAATTAGTGAATACATTCCTGGTGTATCTAGAACTTCGAAGGTCTCATTATCTATTCGGATTTTTCCTCTCGCTACTTCTACTGTGGTTCCTGGGTAGTTTGAAACAGATGTATAAGTGCCTGTAAGGGCATTGAATATGATACTTTTCCCAGTGTTTGGGGACCCAACTAAAATAATTCTTTTTGAGATTTGTGTACTTTGTTGTTCTGCTGTGTGGTTGTTAGTTTGTTGTGACTTTTTTCTCATTGATAATATTTGGTTTAACATAATAGTTAGGTTCTCCTAATTAGGTTTGCCTAACCTTAATATAAATATTATGTAAATACAGTGATTATTTCTTTCTTTTTGAGTAGGACTTGTAGCTTTATGTATAAGATTTTGTAGAAACCTATATGTCTAAAGTGTTTGTGGCATTGTTTGAGGTTTTGGTTGTTGTTTAGAAGGATATTGTTGGTGAAGCCTTCTGGGAGGTATGGTTTGAGTTTTACTTTTGATCTTATCCCTATTGGTTTAGAGTATATTGCTTCGTATATTGAGGATGCGGTTGAAGATATTCATATTGTGGATATGGAGATGGATACCCGAAGTTTTCAGGGTGTGATGGCTCTTTATTGTCCTGATTTAGTTTGTATCAGTATGTCTGCAACAGAGCATACTGAGGGGTTACGTCTTGCGAGTATTGCTAAGGAGAATGGGGCAACTGTTGTAGTTGGTGGATATCATCCAACAGGTATCCCTGAGTTGATGCTTTCGTTTCCGCAGGTGGATTTGGTTGTTCGCGGTGAAGGGGAGATTACTATGAAGGAGCTTGTGGAAAAGGGCGGTCCAGAGGGTGTTCTTGGTGTTTCTTATCGTAAAGGTGAGGAAGTTGTTCATAATGGGGATAGGCCTGTTGTTGTGGATTTGGATTGTCTTCCTTTTCCGGCTCGGCATTTGAGGCAGTATATATACAAAACTAATGGTGGTACGGTTGATTATGATGCGGTGACGATGTCGCGTGGTTGTAGAAGCCCTTGTACATTTTGTTGTGAGCCCAGTATGAGTCAGAGAGTTTTGAGGAGTCGTTCTGCAGAGAATGTTATGAATGAGATTATTGAGGTAGTGAAGTATCGGGGTGGTGGACCGCTTAGTATCAACTTTACTGATCCTAACTTCATGGGTAACCCGAAGGAAGTTGATCGTTTGTGTGATTTACTTCTTAAGCATAATTTGA
>Ga0187827_10001743_pt1 | contig 31154 bp, 31 predicted proteins | sample ETNtaG_39_FD_167969 | JGI IMG/M metagenome (GOLD analysis project Ga0187827, IMG submission 167969) | Marine microbial and viral communities from oxygen minimum zone, Eastern Pacific Ocean - ETNP2014_SV_150_PacBio MetaG (Illumina Assembly) | ecosystem: Environmental > Aquatic > Marine > Hypoxic...
CCACTGATGAGTCAAACAATTATGTAATCTAATCATCTACTTGACTATTTAGTTCAATGCTTCAAACTTCCTCGGTTCTTAAAAACTGATAAATATCTTTCCGAGTTCTTATATTAATTTTTTTTTATTCATCTTTTACCTTATTATTGTTTGGATCTTTTTTAATTGTTGATATTTGTCACGGGAGTTTGAAATCTGTAAATCGCCTTTTGAAACCAAAAGAGTTAATCCATAGAAGATTTAACATCGTCAAAGATGATGAATATAAAATATCCTAATGTGAGATGAACATGCAAGCTCTGCGGCAACTGTTGCGGAGATATGCCTGGGCGAGAACGGAAAATACTATTAACTGAAAAAGATTTGAAGCGTATCAAAGTATCCAGTCTTGTGACCGACAACAGCTTCTTCAAAAAGAACATGTTAGAGAACGGACCCTACAAATACGAAATGGTGAAGACTAACGGTAACTGCATTTTCCTTTCAAGTAAAAGATGTTCAATCTATCAAAATCGGCCCATGATCTGCAGATTCTACCCATTTACCTTAATCGAGGACAAAGGTTACATCTTTGATGTAGATCATTCTTGCCAAGGCATTGGCAAAGGCATAACTATTGATGAAAAATACTTCAAAAAGCTAATCGAAGAAGCGTTTAACACATGGTATAGTTAGACAAGTATTCAAATCAAATCTTTCTCCAAAACTGAAATTCGACCTTTAAGCCACCATACAAGCAGGGTTAGGATAAACTTGGGCGATTCATTCTTTTTTTGAAGGTGCAGATCTACGAAATAATTCTGAATTATCCAACCATTTTCGAAGCCCTCAAAAACTGCGGTAATATTTTTTTTATTTTCGATTAGTATATATATCGGCATATCAATAACTTATTGATAATATTTGAGCGGAACAACGGCATCTCCTCTTTCGGTCATAGTTTGCGATATGCAAGGTACTATCACGCGATATAGTGAGGGCGCAAAGGATATGTTTGGCTGGGATCCAGAAGAGGTAGTCGGCAAACAAAACGTAGCAGTTCTTCACACAAAGGAAAATGTGGCGAAGCTTGTACCACGTCTCCTTAAGACAGCCGCAGAGAAAGGTGTATTCGAAGAGGAAACCACATTAGTTAAGAAGAACGGTGAAACCTTTAAGGCATTATTAAATGTGAAACCTATTAAGCAGGGGGCGCAATTAGTGGGATACATCGGGACTACCCGCGCTTTGTAATATTTCAAGCAAATGCCCAATAATAAAATAACTTTATCTGCACAATTTGAATATCTGGCTTATTAGGCCTAAAACAGGTCCAAGAATCTATCGTTGACATAATAATCTTAGATTATCGACTTCCTGGGATGATGGGCATAGAATTTCTACAGGAACTCCGGAAAAGAAATATCAAAAAAGATGTAATCTTTGTAACAGGTACAGGAAGTGAAAAGGTCGCTGTTGAGGCCATGAAGGAGGGAGCTCGTGACTATTTAGTCAAAGGTGACATATGTCCGACCCGAAAACCTTGATTTCCTGCATTAAAACCATTTTAGTGGAATCCGCATTTCCAGAAGAAGTAGATCATGAAACAGCTAACCACATTTTAGGGCTTTTCTCAAAGTCTCCTATTGTAAGCTTAGACGCAGTCACCTCTGTTAGATCAAAACCTGTGAGCCAACTTTCTATATCAAAATTGATATCAATTCTTAAGAAGATGGTGGAAATGAATATTCTTGAAGCCAAACCCATGCAATCAATTCTGGCTTGCCCCACATGCAGTTCCCTATCTTTCAAACAGTTCCTACAATGTCCTGATTGCCATAGCCCTCAAATGAATAAGGCTGAATCATTAGAGCACTACTCATGCAGGTACAGCGATTTCAGATCCAAGTTCTTGACAAAACAAGATAAACTTGTCTGTCCGAAATGTGAGAAAGAACTCAAACTAATTGGTGTGGATTATCAAAAGGTTGGCACATCATATAGATGCATAAATGAACATTTATTTACAATGCCTGACTTGAACTTTATATGCTCTGATTGCGGTAAAGAATTCAATATGGACACGGCTAGACTCGAAACCCTCAACGAATACCAGCTAACTAAGGAGGGCTCACAAAAATTACGGCTAGGCCTCATAGAAAAATAACATGTCTAAAGTTCATCGCCAGTCCTACCTGCATTTTATCTTAAAACGATTTGAATATTAAAAGATCAACCCGTAAATACAAAACTTTGACTATCCTGCGACTATTTTACACTAATATGAACAGCAACTAGTCCAAAAGTTAAGTGTTTGAATGATACTTTCCTAAACCCTGCGCGTAGGAGCAAGTCTGAGATTATCTCAGCTTGGGGAAAATTTATAGCCGAAACTGCAAGGTAACGATAAGCCGATTTACGTTTGGAGACGAGTCCGCCAATTAGCGGCAAAATCTTTCTCAAGTACATGTGATAGAATAATCTAATAGGTCTGAGACTTGGTTGACTAGTTTCCACGCATACAAATTTACCGCCTTTACGCAAAGTCCTATGCACTTCCTGTATGGATATATTGGCTCTCGGGTTTCTATAGACCAGGTTACGAAAGGAGAATGAAATACCTACTCTGTCAATACATCCATCTCGAAACGGAAGAAATGTCGAATCTGCAAGAATGAACCCCATATTAGCTTTGTTATAATCTACTTTCTCGTTAGGAGATTTCTTCTCTGCTGCCTTCATTAACATAGCTTTGCTGAAGTCGACGCCAAGCACGCTAGCCTCCGGAGGAGCATGTTTCTGAATATGTAATGTATTCTCAGCTGTTCCACAACAGAGGTCAACTATCACTTTGCCTGTTGCACATTCTTTAGCGCACATATTTCTCCAAAAACCGTCAAACCCCCCGGTCAGCAGTCTGTTGATCACATCATAACTCTCAGCTACGTTGTCGAACATCGATCTAAGGTGCATATAGCCTAAATTACCCTCTATCAGTTATCACTTTATACTAAATAAATCATCTCTAATAATTGAAATGTCTTATTAATCTTATTATTGTCATAATTATTCCGGAACATTTATTTAAAACTATATGATATTATTTTTCATGAGTACATTAGGCCAAGCTAAAGTTTTAGGTGGAGTTGGCTCTATTCTTCTTGTACTCAGTGCCACTCCAAATATAGGCCCCGTATTGTCTACAGCCGGATTTGTTCTTCTACTTGTTGCCATTAACTCAATTTCGCATGCTGTTGGAGACCGATCAATATTCAAAAACATGATCATCTCCGCCGTATTAACCATTGTTGGAGTTGTTGTCGGTGTTTTGACTATAGTTGGAACTATAATTAGCCACCTAGATTCTCGATCGTTTTGGGAGGACGTATTTACCTGGAACTTTATCTTCGGTATTATCCTTGGACTTGTAATCATGTGGATCTTCTTTCTAATCGGTTCTGTTTTCCTTAGAAAAAGTTATAATTCGATTTCGGATAAATTCGATGTTAAGATGTTCAGAACTGCTGCAAAACTATATCTTATAGGCGCAGCCCTAACTATTGTATTGGTGGGTTTCATCATTTCCCTTGTTGCTCACATACTAATGATCGTTGCCTTCTTATCGATCCCTGATGAGGTCCCGAATAAACCAGCCACCCCTTCAGGTCGAATGTGTCCAGGTTGCAGCCGACCGATTGCTATGGCCTCACAGTTCTGTGAACATTGTGGAAAACAATTAGACTAAAAGTGTGACCGTACAACTCTTAGTCTGTTCAAGATTTGCGTTTATATTGTTACGTCGAGGTTTGATGTTGGGTCATCCACAATTAGGCATATGGAGTCTGAGGTTAGGGCTTGACTATCATGATTTGCTGCATCATTAATAATAAATTGTGCGTTTGATGATCTTTAATAATGTTTTTTACTTATTTTCCTCTAAAGTCGGACTTGGTTGGTCTCTTTTTAATTCGCAGACAGAGCAGTGTATCCCTGATATTCCAAATCTAGTGCTCTCTGTGAAGTCAATTTCTATTACGTCCACTCCTTCTCGGCGTAATTTTGCGATAGTTTTAGGTGCTCCTTTGTTTACAATCACTTTCCCTGCTTCTAATGTTATACCGTTGCAGGTGAGATCCCAATATTCATCCATCGGGACATCAATCATTTTAACTTTATGATTCGCCAAATATCTGACAAAGCTATAATCAAAGAAGTAAGGTGCAACAACTGCTAGGCCTATATCTGCCATTAGTAGATTCATATCCGTGTGAGTGGTTCCAATTTTTCCTCCGTCGAGTGAGTTTACCCAACCTGGGCTATACTGAGTCACAAGTTCTAATCCGAGATTCTCTAAAATAAAATTGATTTGACGTAGACCCTCTTCGTTGGCAACCGTACTTGAGTTGAACACAAATCTTTTCCCATCTAACCACCTGCCAGCTCCTGGTTCCCCTATTCCAGTGTTGTGTATTGTTAAGTAAATTGGGACACCTAACGTGGTCAATGCTTTACTCCATATCACCTCACGTCCCCTTTGCCAAGAACCTAAGCCCATCCTATGAACTATGGCTCCTCCTTTAGCTACTAGTCCTGCCCCTGCTAATGTTACCAAATTTTTTATGTACCCATACGCTCCAATCATCGGCACAGGCGGTTCAACGTAATGAACTCTAACTCCGTTCTCTTTCAACACTTTATACAAATAATCATATTGATCTTGAAGTTTACTCATATCGGCGGTCTCACCGGAAGGCGCCATAGAATAGTAATATTGAGGCTCCGCCCCGTATTCTTTTCTGGTCTCATTTTCTGTAGGCTTTGAAACTAATACTTCCCGTAATTTTCCTAAGCCTTCAGCTCCCCATTTATTTCCCCAAATCTTATCTACTTCGTCGTAAAAGTTTGTCTCATGTAATATCCAGTTTTTAAGTGGTTTCCCTCCCTCAAACCAAGGAAGCCTCTTAAGAGTTGCCATCTCATCATGTTCTTCTTCCTTGACAGGGGCATCATAATATGATTCTACAACTGTCCCGTCAGCATCTATAATTCTGAATTTCTTTCTTTCTTTATTCATTGATTTGAATATATAATCCTACAGCTTATTATTTCTATCCAATTTTTGTATTTGATAAAGAGACCCAGCTTAGATCATCATGATTATATGTAGACCTAATATATACCTAACTAATAAGAACTGGATAATAGCAATCAGTTACTTGAATCACTCAATCTTCATCGTTGATAATTATAGTGTAAACCAAAATAGCTAAATCTTTTTTCCAAAGGTTTTGTAGCAGGAATTACATTTATACTGCAGAAATCCATCGGTCTCCACATTCTTTTGAGGACTAGTGTTATTTTCACCGCAATATGGACACTTATGTTGTGAGAATGACCTAGCCATCTCCCGTCTTGACTCGATTCCCTTCTGTTTTCGGACCTCCTCATAAGGATCCTTAACTGTCTTTATTCTCCGAGGCATTACTGGCTAGTTAGTAAACGGTCTAGATATAAATATGCTTTAACTAACTTTTTTCTAACTCAGATTTACAGAAATATATTCTAACATCTATCAATCTACCCAGGAAACGATCTATGTAAACTCATTTAACTTAAACTACTTGAATTATTAATGGGCTCCCAACAAGAATTATTCATATCCAAAAAAACGTTTATCTCCGCCTATCATTTACTCTAAAAATAAATATAAGCCGTTCTATTCTCCATATTTATATGAAAAACAGTGGAAGCAAAAAGCCGGTTATTGAATCATCACAAGATGGCCCATACCTGGTACGAGATCTTAACCAATTAGTAAACTCAAAAGGAGAAGATATTGCTACAACCGATGTAACAGCTTTATGTCGATGCGGTGGCTCCTCAAACAAGCCATATTGTGACGGCACTCACTTTCAAATTGGATTCTTAAGTAAAAAAGGTCAAGTAAAAGCACCTGATAGAACTGATAATTATGTGAGTGAAAAAATAAATATCCACGACAATAGAGGCATATGTTCCCATGCCGGGCATTATGCAGATAATCTCCCTACTGTGTTTATAATGGGTCAAGAACCATGGATTAACCCTAACGCAGTAACTCCTGAAGAAATAATTACAACAATAAAAAAATGTCCATCCGGAGCACACAGCTATTCAGTCGACAACACCATTTTCAAAGATCAAGATAGAGCACCAATAATTAAGATATCAAAAGACGGTCCATATGAGGCAATAGGCGGCCCTGATTTAGATGATCACTCTAACTCAAAACCTGAATCGAAAGAGCATTACACTCTTTGTAGATGCGGGAAATCTGGGAACAAACTCTTCTATGACGGAACACATTGGGACATATCATTCAAAGACGAAAAGAATTAAACTCCTATTCAATAAATAATCTACAATGCAAGAATATCCATATAGGTTCATTTAGAATAATAATAAAAATGATTATATGATTCTCCCAATTACCATGTTCATCACTAAATTCTTATAAGATTAATTCGCGGAAAATCATTCTCAAGTTAAAATAAGCAAGTAAATATTTCTCGTCCCTACGATATCACCTATTCCATGGGCTGAAACGATATTCTTCAACTTGAACATTACATATATTGCAGAAATCAATTCCTCAGCTGCTGTAGAGATAAACTCTATCGAAAACGCTTCATTTATTTATTATGGGCCTAATCAAGTTCCTTTAGATTCATTAATTTTTAGATCCAGGGTCGGATACAAAATACGAACTTGGCAACCTGGTGCGCTAATCTTTGGGTTTTACGAGGCGGTTAATTCAACCTATCAGCAACTGAAGGAGGATTTCGATAACCTTGAGGGAGAATATTCCAGAATTTTAGCTTCCTTTAACTACACTACTCTAGAATCCAACTATGAATTCCTTCTCTCACAATATAATCAACTAAATAATATCCTTAACCTGACAGAATCTGAGCTTGGTGCCGCTAGGAGCTTATTGGAAAGCTTTGAGGTCATCCAAAACAGACTTAACGTTACAAGTGTTGAACTTGATAAATCTAGAAAAGATCTGGAGATAACCCAATCAGAATTAGCATTATCTATCCAATCTTTAAACTCAACTAAACTATTATTAGAGAAATCAAATTCTGATTTAACTGCAAAACAGAATCAATTACAGGCCACTCAGCAAGCATTAGGCGACACAACATCTGACTTGATTGAAAAAGAAGCAGAGCTTGAAACTTACAAGTTATTTACCTATGTCGCAATCGGAGTCGCCATAGTCGCAGCCATATTGTTAGCGATAATGATCATTCGAAACCGTTCTGAAGAATAAGTAAAACTCTGGTACGTTCATCGAGTTAATTAATGCCAACACAATTTTACTCTTAATACATAACATTACAGCCTATTTATACAAACCATAATAAGTAAAACTTTTGCCTTTTCTTTAAAAGCGTCACTGCTTACCTTTGCTAGAGTTTGTGCATCCTAAAATATCTACAGTTATTTAAATTGAAAGCATACAATTAGTTGAACAAAATCAGCTTAGAGATTAAGACCCGAAAAAATATTGGTGATCATTATCTGAAATTCAAGCTAAGACCGTATCATGGTTAAAATCATCTTAAATCGCTGTACTGCTTTCAGGGAATGTGGTTTATTAGCTGGCATTATGATTATCTCACCGTCCTTTAACCGGACTGCTTCGCCGGAGATGACGATTTCAGCTTCACCGTCAAGAATATGGACTAAGGCATCAAAGGGCGCTGTGTGTTCACTGAGTCCTTGATTCTCGTCGAAAGCGAACAATGTGACAGTTCCTGTCTTTTTCTCAACTATTGTCTTACTCACAATGGATCCTTCTTGATAATCCACCAGATCAGCTAAATTACATGCTTGTTTTGCATCAAGTTCCATATCTTTGTCAGCATTCATAACAAGTTTCGCATAACTTAAATGTAACGCAAACACATTTTATGAATAAAATATAAATAATTTAGGATCGGAGTTTATGATGATTTTCTAAGCATCTTTCTCCATTGGTTGCTGATCTTCATGCCTAAGCTGAAGTTAAGAAAACCCGTTAAATTCGAGGTAAAGATGACTTTACAAGTATTACTCCGATGAGAAATCTAATTTTACTCTATTCTGCTAAGCTTTTTCATCCCAAGATCTAGATTTTGTTTTAATAGCTGGGGCAGTAAAAGAAAAACACACATCTCTCCACACATCGTGCAACCCCCATCTTTATGTGATGTGAACTGAGTATGAATCGCACTTGCTTTTTCAGGGTCAAAAGAGAGACCGCAAATATTATCCCAATCTAAATTGGCTTTGGCTTTACTCATCTCTAAATCTTTTTCGTATGCTTTCTCTCCAAGTTTCACTATGTCACCAGCATGCGCAGCTAATCTGGCGGCTATCAATCCGTCTTTAACTTGCTCAACGTTTGGCAAAGATAGGTGTTCCGCAGGCGTTAGATAGCAAATAAGGTCTGCTCCTTCACTTGACGCAATAGCCGCTCCTATCGCAGACGAAATATGGTCATATCCTGGCCCGAGATCAGTTACAAGAGGCCCAAGAATATAGTATGGAGCGCCGTTGCTTAACGACTTTTGAAGCTTAACATCTGCAGCTACTTTGTTAAGCGGCATGTGTCCAGGCCCCTCAATCATAACCTGTACTCCTTTCTCCCACGCCCTCTTAGTTAACATCGCATTATTAGTCAGCTCTGATATATGAAATTCGTCGAAAGCGTCAGCAATTGCGCCCGGTCTAAGTGCATCTCCCAGACTTAACGTCACATCATGTTTGGCCGCCATCTCTACAAGATAATCAAAGTTTTTGTAAAACGGGTTCTCCAAACCATTATGCAGCATCCAAGTAGCAAGAACTGATCCTCCCCTACTTACAACCCCAGTCGTTCTAGGATTATCCTTCAGTTTCTGAGCTAATTCTAGTGTGATCCCCGTGTGGACAGTGGCAAATTCTACTCCATCCTCAAAATGTTTGTCTATTGCACTGAACATCGTGTCCTCACTCATATGGATTGGTGAGCCAAGCTTTTCAGCCGTCTCAATATATGCCTGATATATTGGTACGGTGCCAAAAGGTAAATTCGTAACCTCCATCAATTTACGGCGTATTCCGTCAATGTCTCCTCCTATACTCAAATCCATTATTGTGTCTGCGCCAAATTTCTGTGAGATTTTCGCTTTCTCAACCTCCATATCTAAATTAATGTGTCTAGTAGATGACCCCACGTTCACATTTACTTTCGTCGATAAACCTTCACCTACACCTACAACTTTCAGATTTGAACGTTTAGATCCCCTTGGGATAACTATTTTCCCATTAGCAACCCTTTGCATTAAAAAGTCTAGCGGTATTTTTTCTTTCTCGCTGAGTATCTTCATTTCTTCTGTTGCTATTCCTCTGCTTGCAAGTTTCTTAACCGTGTCAGTCATCGCTTTATCTTCCTTTAAGTCTTGGAGCTTCTTTTAGAAGTATATATTCTAAGTGGCCAGTCCGCCAATAACATTCACTTCATTGGCAGCTTTTCAAGGATAATCTGTCACTGTTTCACAAATACGATTTCGTTAATATTCTAACTAATCTCTGTTCTTGAACCTATCTCATGTGGATATTGTTGACGCTCCGTTCCTTTTGCTTATTTTGAAGACTTGGTCTGCGAAGCTTTCAAGTTCCTTCTCATGTGAGACTATAATTATCTGTTGGCAATTTAATTCTTTCAGAATGTCCTGAATCTTCGAAAGTTGCTCTTTGCTAAAACCGTCAGTAGGTTCATCTAATATGAGAATATTCGACTTCATCGACGTGGATATCTTCTGAACAAGCGTGTTTAAAGAAAGTCTGTATGCTAAAGCCACACTTGTTTTTTCTCCACCGCTTAGGTAGGCTAGTTCCTGCTCGTATCCATCTTGGGCCACTATCGGTGTGAACTCTTCGTCAATCCACGCTTCTTTTGTGTGATCTTCAATTAAAAGTGAGAACCATCGTTGGAATAACTGATTAAATTCTTGGTTGATTGTCATCAAAACATGTTTCTCTATGTTGTCAAGAGTTGGAATGAAGTAATCTTGTAACCATATTTGATTTTCATTCAAAAGTTGACATCTTTTCCGATCTTCTTCTTTTAACGAAATTTCCTTCAGGTCTATTATAACTTGTTTCTCCTCATATTCTATAGCGCCTTTTTTAGTTGCAACTTTTTCGCTTGACTCGTTATATGTATTCTCAGCTATCTGTGTTTTTTTATCAAGTATTTCAAGTTCCTTTGATACTTCCTCGAGCTTCACCAGTTCTAATATAGCGTCCTTTAAGCGTCTTTCAAGCTCTGTTTTATCATCTTCATAGGATTCTACTTTACTTGAATTCTCTTTAATATTTTTATCATCGTCTGTTAGTTGTTCTGTGTATCTCTTAATAACTTCTTGAGCTTCATTATATTTCAGTAATTCAATTATATTCTCGTTTTTTGTGGATATGTTTGCATCACATTCGTGTATCTTATTTGTGATTTCTTTTAATTCGGCTTGTTTTACCTCTATTTTGCCTGCGAATTCTGATGGGTCCGCTGGTCTATCGCAAGTCGGGCAAATTTCTTTTATTTGAACTGACTGGTATTCTTGAATTTTAGCATTAACGCTGCCTTGTTTTTTTACAAGTTCATCGCGTTCTGCTTCTAGTCGTTCAAGTTCGTTCTCCAATTCTTCTTCTGTTTTTTCAACAGGTTTCCTTATGTTTTGTAATTCGCCGATTTTATCCCGAAGTACATTTATTTTTCTACGCGATTTTTCTATTTCATCTCTCCAATCATTAATATGTTTATTTATTGTCTTAATTTGGGCCTCTAATCTTGGTTTCTCTCCCTTAACTTTGCTTAGCTCTTTACTTTTTTCCTCAATGTCATTCTTCCTATTTTTGAATTCGTCTAGTTGTTGTTCGAATTTCCTTTGATCAATTTTTAGAGATTCAAGTTCAGTCATGTTTTTTTGAATTTCCATCTTTTTGTTTTCTAATAACTCTTTTTTTATCTCTAGATCTGAGGATGAGCCTTTGTATTCTTTAGATTTACTATCTATTCTTTTTTTTATTTCCTCAGCGTTATCGTGCGCGGTCTTATAATCTTCTATGCGAAACGCTTTTCGTAAAGTTTGTAGCCTTAAGTCAGGTTTATTGGTAAGAATAGTCTTCATTTCTTCTTGAGGTGTAAAAACGGCGTATCTGTAAATGTGGCTTTGGGCTTTTGGGTCGGGTGACTCGTTAAAGTTGAGTATTTCAAGTATTTCCCCTTTTATCTCGCTTGGTGCAAGGTGATGTGTTACACCGTTTTTCTTAACGTATCCTTCAATCTGCTGTATTGTCTTCCCTTTCTTTTTGAGCGAACGCTGAACCTCGTATTCTACTCCGTTGACATCGAAGAGCAGTCGAACTAGTGCTTCTGATTCGCCTGTTCTCAGTAGTGCTGCTGATTTCTGTGATCCAAGGCCGAATAACGCGAACTCTATCGCCATTAATATTGTTGTCTTTCCTGAACCTATGTCTCCCTCAAATAACGTGATTCCTTCGGGGAAATTTATCTCGTGATTTTTATAGCTTCTTATGTTCTGAATTGCAAGGGTCTTTATGATCATCACATCACTTCCTTTAATTCAAGTGTTGTGATTCCATCATCTACCTGTCTGGCATCGTAGTTTTTCTTTGATTCGTTGATCTTTGGATTCAGCCTAGTAGTTTTTAGCAAGTTTTGTGCAAGACTTATTCCTTTTTTCCCCAGCAGCTTATCTTGTTCTAGTTTGACTGAACCTATGTTTTCTCTAAACAGTTTACTCTCTATGAGGTTTACATCTTCGCCTGAAACTTTTACATCTGTGTATTCACTTGACGTGAAGCCATACCTATTTACATTTACATAGATAGCTCCATTACTATATAATAGGTTCTTCATTTCTGAAAAATCGATCTCGGATGTGCGTCCTCCAGCTAATTTTCCTTTTACCTTTAAGAGCACTATTTTCTTGTTGGCGTCTATCTCACCTATGTTTTTTTGAAACTCGTTTTTTACTTGGTTAGAATTTTTTCCTGTCGCGTCATACTCATAATATGTTGACTCGCATACTTTGATTGGGATAAATTTGTGTTTTATTGTATTGTCGTTATAAGTGACGATGTAAAATCCTCTTTCCGCTCCTTTTGCGTTTTTCTCCAAATCTCTAGGATAACCTGAGAAAATGGGTCCGGGGAAGATTACGTTTTTGTATCCTGGAAGAGTGTTTTCAGATCTGTCATGGATGTGTCCTCCAGCATAATAATCAAACCCTTTAGGCAGATAAGATATTGGGATGCATTCAACCGGGGTTAACTCTCTTGGTTTGAATTCCTCTATTCCGCTATGGAAGGAAAATATCTTGAATTCTTCTTCTCTCTCAAGTGCGTCTCTATCTAGAATCTCATAGTATTTACTCTCCAACCCTTTTTTTCGCGCTGATATACCTGTAATTTTGGCGTTTGTTTTTTCGTCTGTTATGAACTCTAGTCTAAGTTTATTGTCTTCAATTCTTCCTTTAACTATCTTGGTGACAAGTCCTGAACTGTCCAATATGTCAATTATTGATTTGCCACTCGGACTGTAATCGTGGCTCCCGTATACTACATATATTGGGATTCCCGCGTCCTTAGCCCTTCTCATTTGTTTTACAGCTTTATCAACGGCTCCGAGATCCGGTATACTAACGTGAAATAAATCCCCTGAAACTATGATGAAATCTACTTTTTCTTCGACGCATTTCCCGATTGTGTATTCAAAAGCCTTTGATGATAGTTCTGCTAACGTCTCGTCATAATATGCTCCGATGTGCACATCCGCTATATGTGCGAACTTCATTCATTCACCCTGTGAAAAACGTGTCCCCTGTTTTTTTGGAATTAATATTGTAGCTTTTCACAAATTCCTCAAATAACGGTATTTGAACTGGCACAGCAAAATTCGTGAATATGCTGCTTACAATCGCCTCTCCTTTATCAAGGCTCGCTATTGTTCTATTATCGTTACTTAGGTCTTGTGGGGAGCTGGATATTATTGCTTTTCTTTCAGAAGACATCTCGTTTCCCAGAATTATTTTCGTGTTAAGGTTAGACAGTACAGTTGTTGGGATGACACTTGTGAGTTGAGTTATTGCTACCAATCCCACCTTGAATTTCCTGCCCTCACGCGCAATAATGTCGTATATGTTTTCACCAGTGTTTTCAAGCGTTTCCATGCTCAGCACTCTCGGGGCTTCTTCTATTATTATGCTTACAACTGGCTTATTATCCAGCTCACCTACTCCTTTGTATTCTTGATATCTGAAAAACACCCCATGTCCAATTATGCTCCCTATTAGAAGCTCCGCCTTATCACTCAACTGTGAGGTATCCACTATCACAATCTTCCCCGACTCTAAAGATTGGATAATATTAGAAATCGTTGCCTCGCCAGCTTTATCATTAAAAGCTTTATTCTTGCATATCAAACCTCTATCTTCTTCGAAATAGAGCCCCAAATTAGTCTTCAGTCTTCTCTGAATGACAGCAATTGTCTTCGCAGATATCTCATCACTATCACTCGGTGTCTCTTGAACTAATTGTTCTAGCCACCTTTCTTTGAAACGATCATAGTATAGTTGTATTGCTTCTCTTTGCGCGTCTGTAAATCTGATTATCCCCTCAAAATGCCACGGTTTAACAGACTTCAAATTTGTAACAAGCGTATTTGCACCTGGAGGCGGATTTGTAGAATAATAAACTATGTTGTCCTTGGCGTCTGGGTGATCTTTAAGCCCTAAATCATTCCCTATTCCATAATACTCATTATGCGCATCAAGCACAAGAATTCCAAATTTTTTTCCAACGGCGCTCCATAGCATGACTTTAACCAAGTTACTTTTTCCTCGGCCTGTTGTCGCCGGAATTAGAACGTGATGTGTAAACATGTCTACCCCGTTTAAGAAAACGTCTACGTCGAGAACTTTCGAGCCGCTTCTTACTTTTCCCAAGTAAATTGGATGTTCGGGTTTAGTTAAGAACTTTAGATCCTCTTCACGGATGTCACGTACTGTTGAAAAGAATCTTGGAAGGATTTTTGGAATTGTAACCTTAGAACCATTAATCCTTGCAATGCCTCTAACTACCGCTACTATGTAGTTTCGAAGTTTAGGATCCAGAAAATCTAGATTTGAACCATAGCCCTCTAAAGTATAGCCAGCTGCAAGCTCCCGCATGGACTGAGGTATTTGGCTGCCAAATTCTAGGTCGTAAACTTGTAAGAGTAAACCCGAGCCATCATCTTCTTCTACTATCAATAGGTCGCCGAGCTCGATTTTCCGCCCTGTCTTCTCTCTAAGACGAATGTTCGCTACTTTTCCCCCAATCACTTGTGCGGCAACTTCAATTTCACTCATTTATCTCACTTCACTTAACCAACATATTCAGTATACTGTGGGAATCCTTAGCTCTCATGTGTCTCGCGAACTTCTCTAACTTGCCTACATCTGATAGCTGTGAAAGCAAAGCTCCCCTGTAATATTCTGCCTCATCATAAGACACCCGCGCTAATCTGTCCGCATCTACTAATCCATAAGGATATCCTGGGAAAGTTACATCACATGAATTATACACGAGCTCAGATAAAACCTCATTCAACTCTAGCTCACTCATCCATTTAAAACAATCTCCCTGAATTTCATATCTGTAAATACGATTTGATCCTGCGCAAAGCTTAACCGCAAGAATAACCGCATTATGATCCAAGCTTGATGCTTCGGCAATAGGATAATACCACTCATGTTCTACTCTATGATCACTCGCAATTTTATCAACTGCGCCAAGAAGTGAAAGACCCGTATCTGTTAATAGTCCACTTGTTTTTGAAAAACCGCTTATTATTACTCCTTTCTCTTTAGCAGCTTTGAATAATTTAGACATATATTTCTCCTCATTTTTAAAGTTGGTCTGCAAAGTCCCGTCAAGAACTACTATGTCCCCTTTGTCTAACTCGTTGAGAACTATTTTTTCTGCAATATGCCATTCTGCAAAACGACGTGAAATCGATGCAACTCTCTCAATATCTGCTCTTTGATTCTTGTAAGCAATCGAACTATCAAATGAATTAAATGACAGGTCACCTTCCTCAGGTAAAAAGATTTTTTGATCAGGCAACGATGGGAAAACTGAAGTGCCATAAAAAATCTCTTTATCTAACATAGTTGAATAAGTTGAAGAAAAAAACTCAATACGCTTAGGTAAAATTCTCTCCCGAACGCTTTTATCATTAACCCATATTGAGAAATAAACTCGATTAATTTGAACTGAGAAGTTCGGTGCGCCCGCTAACTCTTGATTTCCACCATCGATAAACACACATTTTCTAGGAGACTTAACTTTCCTGATAATCCTAAAACCGTCCTTATTTAATGGATAAGTTTTGACACTGGGATCTCTAAACGCTGGATTGCCAATTCTATTATCTATGATTTTGCTGTCTAAATTATTAATCAAATCTCTAACTGCTTCAAAACTCATTCCTTAATCCATCCCAATACATGCATTCTATCTGACTATAAACACGTCGCAAACCCGTGATTCGTTTAAACGTTCAATATGGTTGATTTCTTCAGCGCATTGGAAGTGGTTCCAGAAAAAGCAATATTTTCAATTCTAGGCCGACTAATAGTTTTCCCATCTTATTAATAACTCGCTAGCATAATTAAAGTTCGACAACAATAAAATTCTTCTAAATTTGTAGTACAAATTTAATTATTTTGTCAAATTCGTTTGTCATCTGCATACTTTTCTAACTCCTTGCTTATTATTGTCCATGAACTTAATAGTGGCTCTAATTCTGACCGCAATTATCGCAATATGGTTACTAATTTTAGGAGTTAAGACAAACTGGTTTGGGATCAGTTCAAAAATGGTCCTCGGAGCATCTGATAACGTATCGGTTGTTCCTATGAATGTCTTGAAATCAAGTACAGTTGAATCAGCCCCATTAATTAGTGGAACGCAGCATAATACAGTTAGTCTGACTACAATAAACGGGATAGGCGTAAAAAGGGCTGAAAGACTCCGAAGCCTAGGAATAAACAATGTTGAAGACCTACTGAACGCGTCTTTGGATACTCTTCCTCAGAAAATGAACATATCTTCAAAAACGCTTTCTAACTGGGTTAATACAGGGAAAACTCTATCCTAAACACCGTTAATAAAAAACATTTAATAAAAAATGGGAAGGACCCGATTTTAGTAACTGAATCGGGTCTTTAATATATCTTATTCTCTAGTCTATTTGACGCTTGTAAAGCTTTAATCCTAGTATTCAGCGGGATAGATGTGTCTACCTGTTCTTAACTCTGGCGGCCATAATATCACTCTTTCATCGTTTTGCCATTGAACTGGGATAGCTTTGATCAAGCTTGCTCCTTCTGCTTTGAATTTCGGATCGTTTAGGAACCAAGGCCCTGGTTCATGCTGAGCTCTATGTGGACCTGAGATTGTCATCATATACATTGTGTCTAATGCTTTCCTGATCTTTTCTTTATCTAATGAACCTGCTACCATTATGCCTTTTGCGGCTATTTCTAGTCCAAAGAACGCGTTTGTTACAAATGGGAAGTCGTAATCGGTGTAACCTGCTTTCTGTTGAAGTTCGTTGTAGAACGCTTTGCTCCATACACCTTCATATGGTAGATCTTTGTGCCAGTATACATCTGCTGTGACGTGGTTTTTGATGTCGCCCATTGTTTCTGCTACTGGGCCGAGGGCTCCGAAGCATGCATGGAAATCTTTAGGTTTAAATCCTAGGTCTCTAGCTTGTTTCCAGAACACTGCTTGAAGAATGCCTACTGGATCACAGATGATGCAAACATCTGGGTTCATATCTTTTAGTTTGGTTATTATCGCTGTAAAATCTGTTGTTGCAAATGTGTATTTTTCTTGGCCTAGGACGTTGAACCCCATTCTGTTGGCCATCTCCATTCCTCCTTCGTTCACCTCATTTCCGAACTCTTCATCAGTATTTACAAAAGCTATGCTTTTCGCCTTCCCTCCGTCTTTCAGCATCGCAAGATAATTTGTTAACCATTTTGGCATAATGTCGTTTGATCCAAAAACCCAGTCTTTGTTGAAGATTGGAACTTCAGCTGCTTGTAAGTCTACTTCTGGGACTCCGTAGTTCTCAGCTAAAGTAGATGCGGGTATTGCGTTAACTGATGTGAAAGGACCCATTAACATGTCAACTTTATCTTCGGTTATGAGTTTTGTATAAAATTTTCCAACTGTTGGAGGATCACTTTTATCATCGTACCAAATGAATTCTACAGGGAGATGTCGACCGTATTCTTCAACATAAATTCCGCCATATTTCTCATTAAGCATTTGAGCCCAAGCGTTATACATATCTCCTTGTTTTGATACGGACGCGGCGAACATACCCGTTACTGACACTGTTGCTCCTATCTTGATTGTTCTAGGGGCTGGTTCAGGCCCTCCTGTAACTGTTTGTGTTTGTGTTTGTGTTTGTGTTTGTGTTTGTGTTTGTGTTTGTGTTTGTGTTTCAGTCTTAGCTGCTCCTGTCACTGTTTTTGTTGTCGTTTCAGGTGATGTATTTGCTTGACTACCAAAATATCCTGCTAGGCCCCCAACAACTAGGCCACCAACTACGCCACCTGCTGCAGCCGTGGTTGAAACTCCTAAAAATTTTCTTCTGGATAATTTTTTTTTATTTAATGTTTTATCCGCCAATATATTTCATGTATTATATTTTAGACTACAATATAAAGTCTTTGTTTTTTTCTTGAATAACATTCAAAATAATTGATATAAACCATAATAAAACTATGGGTTACTCAAAAGTAACTGTATTATCTCCAATATATGTTCTACTGTTGCACAGTTAAAAAAAAGTCTAAAAATCTTTATTTCCCATAATTTTTCTGTTTATTTGCATCATTAATGCTTTTATAATCATGTTTAGTAAACAAATAAATAATTAGGGTGGTTGAAAATGCTGTTAGACCTGCATCTTACTCTTATCATTGCCGGACTACTTCTAGGCGGGATCTATGCTATGATCTCATTTGGTTTAACTCTAACCTTTGGAATATCACGTATCCTAAACGTGGCGCATGGCGACTTTCTTGTCTTAGGAAGCGTAATGGGTCTAATGCTCGTATTTAATATAGGGCTAAACCCTTTTGCAACACTATTGGTAATTGTTCCTTTTTTCTTCTTAATTGGCATGGCTTTTGAAAGAGGATTAATACGCACTATTCTAAAACAATCACCTGAGAAAGCATTAGCTACTTCAATAGTTGTAACAGCTGGTTTATCTATGGCTATTGAAGATTCAACATCCTTTTTTCTAGGACAAAGCGGAGGTTATTTTGGTGGCCTCGGTTATATCTCAATTCCGTATAATCTTCCACCGATTAATATTGCTGGATTCTATATTCCTACGATACGACTTCTCTCCCTAATATTCATTATAATAATTGCGGTCTTGTTATATTTATTAATCTCAAAAACTTACTTCGGAAAAATTATCAGAGCAACAATTCAAGATAGGGAGACCGCAATTATTCTCGGAGCTAATGTAAATCGAATCTCAACTATAACTATAGGCCTAGGAATATCTCTGGCTGCTGTGTCTGGACTTTTTTTTGCTATGATAACAAGCTTTTCACCATTTGCCGGACTAGGGTTAACGGTTAAAGCACTGACAATAGTTGTATTAGGTGGGTTAGGCAGTCTTATTGGCTCTTTGGTCGGTGGACTAATAATAGGCCTTATTGAATCATACGTGTCTTTTTACATTGGTACTGAGTGGGCTCCTACCGCATCTATTCTAATTCTTATTTTGATATTATTAGTTAAACCATCTGGCCTGTTTGGGAAGCGAGAAAGTAGAATTGGATAATCAAAGTAATTTATCTTACAGGCATCGTAATACTATCATAATTGCATCTTTAATATTAATAATAGCTTTCATGATGCTTCCCCAATTTATTTCAAATTATTTAGCCACAGTTATGATATTCCTTTTTACTTATGTTATATTAGCTGAAAGTTATGATATCTTTAGTGGCTACTCTGGGTATTACAATCTAGGTCATGGCTCGTTTTTTGGACTTGGAGCTTATGCTTTTGCAGTATTTTCAGGCGGTCTTAGAGGTGGGTATACTCCAGTCATCGAACCAGGTTTTCCTATTTACATATCTATACCTCTAGCCATACTTATCTCGGTACTATTTGCCATAGGACTAAGTGTGCCATTCTTCAGATTACGAGGAGCATATTTTTCAGTAGCTACATTTGGACTTGTCCTTCTATTATTCTATCTAGCAAATAACCTTCGACCTATCTCTGGTGGGCCTGAAGGCCTGCATTTACTCAAAGATGGCGACTTCACCGTCTTTGACGCTTACTATCTGTTATTCCCTGTTGTTGTACTTTCGGTTATCATTAACTATTGGGTGTCTAAAAGTAAGTTAGGCCTCGCTTTAATAAGTATTAGAGAAGACGAAGATGTCGCTATAGAATACGGTATCAACTCATATCGTGCAAAGACTAAGGCTTTAATAATAAGTGCAGCTCTTGCCTCATATGCAGGATGTGGCTTTGCATACGGACTTTACATCATTAATCCAACTGGCATTTTTGGACTAGAAATGGCTTTTGCTCCTATTGTTATGACTATATTTGGAGGAGCGGGGAGTTTTATTGGTCCCATTTTAGGAGTTTCAATTTTAACTATAATACAAGAAAGTTTATGGACTCAATTTGCATATTTCCACTTATTTACATACGGGATTCTCCTTTTAGTTGTTGGCTTATTAGCTCCTGGGGGAATTGTTAGATTAAGATGGATCCGAAAATTATTCAAACCACCAGCGTAGCATACCTACTAATAGCAGATATAATTTTTACGAATTAACAATTTAAAATATCCTGTTCTACCGTTTACATTTGTTCGGCTTATTTATCTGAAAAATTGTAAATTAATATATGAGTAGTTATTATTCATAGATATTGTCTATGCTATTTGAATGTCATAATATCACGAAGAAATTTGGTGGAATTCTAGCCATTAATAATTTATCATTCAACATTTATGAAAAGGAAATTTTTGGATTAATAGGGCCTAACGGTGCAGGTAAGACTACCATGTTTAACCTTATCACTGGATGCATAAAACCTGACACTGGAATATTCAGATTTAACGGACAAGAAATAACTGAGAAAGAACCATACGACATTTGTAAAAGGGGTATCGCTCGAACTCATCAACTTGTTAAGCCTTTTGTAAATCAAACCGTTATCCAAAATGCTCTAGTTGGCCGCTTTTTCGGAAATTCTGACAATATTAGTACATCAAAGGCAAGGAAGGAGATTAATCCTTTGTTAAAACTTCTAGGTCTCGACGAAAAAGCTGATCGAATGGTAAAAGAATTAAATATTTTTGAGAGAAAAAATGTGGAACTGCTCCGAGCGTTGGCCACTAAACCCCGCCTTCTATTATTGGATGAGCCTGCTAGTGGCTTAAGCACAACTGAACTGGCCAATTTCATTGAGCAAATACGATCTATCTCAAATTTGGGTGTAACCATTTGTATTATAGAGCATGTGATGAGGCTAGTTTTGGATCTTTGCGATCGCGTTACTGTAATACATCACGGTGAAAAAGTAACCGAGGGGCCACCTAAGGAAGTTACCAACGATGCTGAAGTTATTCGTCTTTATCTAGGTGAATCTGATTGAAAAATATTCTTAACGTTGAAAAATTAAGTGCGAAGTATGGGTTAATTCAAGTTTTGTGGGATGTCTCTTTATCAGTTGGTGAAAATGAGATTGTTTCCTTAGTAGGCCCAAACGGTGCCGGGAAATCTACTTTACTAAAATCGGTACTCGGTTTGATCCCTCAAAATTCAGGGAAGTGTTTCTTTGACTCAAAAGAAATCCAACAATTACCCTCACATAAACGGGTTGACAATGGGATTTGTTATGTTCCAGAAGGGCGAAAAGTCTTCCCAGACTTAACAGTCAATGACAATTTGGAACTTGGCGCTTTACCTAAAAGAGCTAGGCGTAGTTTAAAATCTAATTTAGAAAAAGTCTTCACGTTTTTCCCAATTCTTAAGGAAAGAAAAATGCAACTTGCAGGAACATTGAGTGGTGGAGAACGTCAGATGCTTGCAATTGGACGAGCTATTATGTCCTCCCCCAGTATTATGATGATTGATGAACCCTCTCTTGGATTGGCACCTAAAATAGTCAAACAGATTTTCTTGATGATATACGAGATACATCAGAGCGGGATACCAATACTTCTAGTTGAACAAAATGTGAGACAAACTCTTAAAATGAGTAACAGAACTTACATCCTTGAATCAGGACGAATAATTCTTAGCGGGTCATCGAAGGATCTAATAGACGATGATTATGTAAAGAAAGCTTACTTGGGTAATTAGATTCTTAACTTTCATTAGTAATCTTATTTTAAGCGGATTCAGCATATTCTGAGTAATACTTTATCCACCGGCTTGAGCCGTTAAAATATGGAGGCCTCCGTCTCCTTTTCTGACATATCCTATGGCTGGATTACCTTTAACACCTATTTTTTTTGCTTCTTGATAGGCTTCTTCAGCAGTTTTTCCTGTCGCAACTATCTCTCTGCCAACTATAACCACATATAATCCTGCATATTCTTGGAAGTCTTTGCTCTTTCTGCTTAGCCAATCGTAGTCCACATTGTGTGACATATCCTATTAAGGCCTTTGCATCTATTTATCTTTTTTATATTTTTTCAACAACAATTTGCCTGTTTTAGGAATTCTTTATCCAAATTTTACAGTATCAATTAAAATACAAGTATTGTTTAATATTATTGTCTTGCACATTCTTGAAAAATTGGATAAGAGCAAAATAATTCAGGATGAATGGATTCCAACTGTTTGCAGCATGTGTTTACATCATTGCGGTATTAAAATACATGTTGTAAACGGTGTCGCCATTAAGGTTGATCCTGATCCTGATTGCCCAGAAAACGAGGGTCATATTTGCGCAAAAGCACAAGGTGTTTTATCTAGACATTATGATCCTAATCGGATTACCAAGCCTCTTATGCGAACAAATTCTGAGAAAGGGCTTGATGTAGATCCTAAGTGGAAGGAAATTACTTGGGATGAAGCATGGGATGTTATTATCAATAAATTCACGAAAATAATGAAGGAAGATCCTCGGAAGCTACTCTATGCTGCCACAGATTTTAGGCGAAGTTGGATTTGGGCTTGGGGAGGAGCAATCTTCGGAACACCAAACAGCTTCTTTAGTGACACTGGAACTACTTGTGGCGGAGGCTATCATCCAATTAATGGTTCAATGCTTGGCTCTTTTGCAACCCAACCTGATTGGTATCACTGCAATTATGATCTCCAAATCGGTGGCGGCGACGGCTTTGAATCTCATCTCCATCTTAGTGGTAATATTAAGAGAGCCGCTGATGCAAGAATGAGAGGTATGAAGGTTGTCTCTGTTGATCCACGTATGGCTAATGTCTCTATTAAATCTGACGAATGGATAAGATGCACCCCCGGAACAGACGGAATATTCGTTTTATCTCTAATGCACGTTTTAGTTCATGAGCTTAAGCAATATGATGCAGAGTTTCTAAAAAAGCAAACAAACGCTCCGTATCTTATTGGCCCTGATGGGGACTATGTTCGAGATAGCAAAACCGGCAGAGCTACAATATGGGATCCTACTGATTCGTGTCACAAAATCTTCAATGATCCGTCTATCAAAGATTTTAGTTTAATGGGTAATTATAATGTCAACAGTACATCATGTACACCTGCTTTCCAGCTATTCGCTGACAAACTTCTAGAATACCCGCCAGAGAAAAGCTTTGAATGGACCACTGTCAAACCAGAAGTAGTAAGACGTATTGCTAAAGAGTTTATCGAAGAGGCAAAAATCGGTCAAAAAATAACTATTGATGGTGAAGATTTCCCATATCGACCTGCTTGTCTACATTGGTACAGAGGCGCACATGCGCATAACCACTCATATCTAGATAACTTCACGTATAAAATGATGAATATCCTGATCGGTAACATTGACATGGTTGGCGGACATATTAATGTCCCGCTAGGCTGGGATCCACACATTGATGCTTGGAGTGCTAAGGTTTTAGGGAAGCCTGGTCCTTCTTGGAATTTTGTTGAATTAGATGATGATGGCGTTATCAAACCTTGGTGGTATGAACTTAGACCGCCTGTTGAATTCAAGTATCCGCCTGACCACCTTGATCTTCTTGAATATCTACCTGCTGGTGTCGAACCTGGACATTTATATGTTGAATCAATTTTGGATCCTGATCGATACGGTATAAACTATAGGCCTGAAGCCGCATTATTCATCTATGCTAACCCTGTTTGGAATATACCTGAATTGAACAAGACAGTTGAGGCTATCAAAAAGTTAGACTTAGTGGTATCGATGGATATAATGGCTGTAAGTGAGACCACATCACTATCTGATATTGTTTTACCCGACTATACTCCTCTTGAAGCTTGGGGGATAGAACATTGTGAGACTCCTTTCATTTGGGGCCATATCCTACGGCGACCAGTACTTAAGGCACCTGAAACTTGTATGGACGCAGGGGTATTCTTAACCGAACTTTCGGATAGACTTGGGATTTTAGAAAAACATAACGGTTTCTTAAATTGGCGTTTTATAGCTCCGTTTGAGAAACCTCAACATTTACTGGAACCCAAAAAGAAATATTCAATCGAAGAATTCTTGGATCGGTGGATGAAGGCTCAACATGGAGACGATAATGGGCTTGATTGGTTTATTAAAAATAAATGGAATATGCGGAAAAAGACTCCAAAAGAACTCTATTGGCCATATGGAAATGCGAGGATACCTTTCTATCTTATGAGTATCAAAGAAGCAGGTGATAAGCTCAAAAACAAGTTCAAAGAAGCAGGGTACCCCAAACCTTGGATGAAGAATTGGTGTGATGATTATTTACCGTTACCTGAATGGAAACCTCCTGGAATTCTTAAATCAGACTTAGAATTCGAGCTTATTGCGATCTACTATAAGCAGCCCCAAATAACATTTGCTGATTTAGCTAATGCTGGTTGGATATCTGATACTTTAAGGAGGAGACCAGATCTTATGGGTATTCAAATCCATAGCGACGTGGCGAAAAGCAAAGCCATTTCTACAGGCGACCCAATTCTAATAGAATCAAAAAGTGCCAAGGTTGAAGGGATCGCATACGTAACAAACGCTATTCATCCTAAAGTGGTTGCTATTAGTAACGTCGGTCGATCAATAAACCATCCTTGGGCCATAAAACATGCCACATGTTCAAGTAAATTGCTGGTTAATGGAATTGAAAACACATGTAAAGTATCTGGCTGCCCAGAGACAGCTGTTCGTGTAAATATTACAAAATTAGGGGGTGCTTAAATGACCCGCCTCGGTATGCTTATCGATTTAAAGCGCTGTGTAGGATGTGACTCATGCACTCTATCATGCAAAGCCGAACAAGGGACACCTCCTGGAGTAATGTTTTCCCGTGTAAACCGTGTTGTTACTGAACAACAAGAAAAAATTCGTGGATTTTTCCTTCCTGTACTCTGTAACCACTGTGAATCTCCAGCGTGTTTAAAGGCATGTCCAAGTCACGCCATCTATAAAACAAATGACGGCATTGTACTAATTGATGAAGATAAATGTGTAGGTGCTCGAGCATGTGTCACTGCATGTCCATATAATCAAGCATTCTATCCCGAAAATGACTTAGGCTATTTTGGTAAAACCTATACTCCATACGAAGAATTTCATAACTCCAAAAGGAAGAAGAATATTTCTATGAAATGCAATCTCTGCAAGCACAGATTGGATAAAGGAATGGAACCATCTTGTGTAACAGCATGCCCTTCTGAATGTAGAATCTTTGGGGACCTTGATGATCCAAACGGCAAAATAGCTAATTATCTGAAGACTAGACTTCCAAAAGGGGAACCCACGCCTTTAAGAGCTGAGGCTGGAACAAAACCTAAGGTTCTATATCTATGGTGAGGTGAAAAAGATGGTCGAGTATCTGTTTAGAGACTTTATGCCTGTAGGTACAATAGATTTAGCTGCAGGTATGGCTGTTATCATCGTACTCCTTGGTATTATATACAAATATATTCAATGGAAGAAAGTATCTCCACCACTTCTTTTCAAAGATATAAGATCCAAGCTAGGCTGGGGGGAACTTGCAAGCACATTCTTAAAAGAGCTAATAAATCGGGTTATTTTACAGCGTGACCTCATTGTTGACAGCAAGCCTCGACGGTTTGCGCACATTTCTATGTTCTGGGGATTTGTCGGACTCGTTGCAACAACAAGCCTAGTATATTTAGTCAACCCGCTTGGCGAACATCTACCAATAACACATCCGGTACGTCTTCTTGGAAACATCGCTGGAATAATAATGTTAATAGGCGTAACCATAGCTATGACTCGATTTTTGGCTATCTCAAAATTCAGAAAAGAGCAAACAGTAGGAGGAGTTTGGTTCTTAGTATTACTTTTTATAACCACCGTATCTGGATTTACCACACAATATTATGGTATCATCGTTTTTGACTCAACCATAAACTCCTTGGCGAATCTAATGGACCTTAGCTATGCCATACATCTAGTATCACTAGCATTACTCCTGATAACCGCTCCATACTCGGGATTCATGCATGCCATTACAACGCCATCACTAAGATATTATGGCCGATTGAATCAATCACTGATAACAAAGCTTCATACAATAGACTACAAAGAAAAAGCCATAACAGAAGAAGCTGAGAAGTTATTCCTAACAACTTTAGATGCTCAAAAAAATATTGCTACTGCAACATAAATAAATCACTCTGCAAAACTTATGCTCCAGCCAATCTAATTAATACCAATATTTCAGAATACTTTATTATGGCATATTATACATTTTCTTAAGCCAAGACGATAAATTGACTAACATCATTAGAATCGGAACCTCGATTAAAGGCCCAATAATCGCGGCAAAAGCTTGACCAGACGTGATACCAAACACACCTATAGTGACTGCGATTGCAAGCTCGAAGTTGTTACTTGCTGCTGTAAATGAGAGAGTAACTGTTTTTGAGTACTCAAATCCTAATGCTCTTGATATCAGGAAAGATGCAAAAAACATCACCATAAAATATGAAGCTAGCGGTAATGATATTCTGAACACGTCCAAAGGAAGAGCCAGGATGTCTTCCCCCCTCATAGCGAACATTAACACAATTGTCACTATCAGCCCAATAATTGATAAAGGGCTAAGTTTTCTAATAAAACGTTCTTCGTACCATTGCTTTCCTCTTTTTTTCACCAAATAAAGTCTAGTAATTATTCCCCCAACAAATGGTATTCCAAGAAAAATGGATACGTTTTTCGCAATACTCATCATAGGTATATCTATAATAAAGCTAGACGACCCGAAAATCCAAGGTGACATTACGTTTACGAAAAAAAACGCGTAAAATGAGTAAAGAAGAATTTGGAAGATTGAATTTAGTGCAACCAACAGAGCACAGTAATTGTTATCTCCATCAGCAAGAAAGTTCCAAACCAAAACCATGGCAATGCATCTTGCTAACCCAATCATTATTAGCCCAACTCGATATTCAGGCAAGTCGGGAAGAAAAAGCCACGCCAGTAAAAACATTAGCATTGGTCCAACAACCCAATTCAGAAAAAGTGAGACACCAAACATTCTCCATGTCTTTTTAACCTGAGAAAGTTCATCATAGCTTACCTTAGCTAGAGGTGGGTACATCATCAATAGAAGCCCCACAGCTATTGGGAGTGAAATTGTATCTACTCTGAACGTATCAAGAATAATCGAGATGTTTGGAAATATTACGCCAATGCCAATTCCGATGACCATGGCTAAAATGATCCATATTGAAATTAGCTGATTCCAGATTAAACTATTTCTTCGAAACATCATCGGCAACATCCACTCTTGCTTTTCTCACATTATTATGAATAATACAAACATTTAATTCTGTTTGATAATATTGTTACACAATTGTCTACCTCTAAATCCATTGCCAAATCAATTTCTAATTTTCTACCCCGTGAGCATGGTGCGACAGTAATCTGGTTCTCTTCTACGATACTAGCTTTACTCCCCTCATGTGGAATCAATGACTATACTCGGATAATATTGTTTTTATTTGCTTCCATATTTATCCTAAAAATAGTTGCAGTAATCGGAAAATCCAACACTACATTAATTCAAGCAGAACGAAATCCAGTATTTCTTATCATTTTATCAAGTATTCTAACTCTTATTATGCCTTTTGGAAATTTTCTTATTTCTAACAGTTTTTCGATGAACGTTTTCCCGATATGGCTACTTCTCCTTATCTACACACTAATTAACGTGATTTATATCAGGGTTAATGTTCGAAGAATTCTCCTCAATGAACCAAAACCATCATTTCCACTTATGGTGTTAAGCTTCATCTCATTCTTCACCTTTGATATTTTCTTCATTCTTATCTATTGGGTTAATCTAGTTGCAGTGCTATCTATTCCTCTGTTAGTTGCCACTTTCATTCTAGTTGCAATAGTAGATCGCCACCCTACCGCATTAAAGCTTGTGAAAGTCCAGAGAATTGGGATTATTCAATTTATAAATATGCTCCTATTTGTAATAATATTATCTGCTTCTTTTAACTGCTAAAACACATTATGGTTATCTATATGACAAATATTCAAATATCATTATAATTTGTTTTTTTTATTAATCTGGTCAAATAAGTTATGACAAAAGTTTCAACAATGTATCTTGAATGATCCGATACATGCAAAGCTAATCAATGACATCTTTCTAGTTATTTTACCATTTTCTTTTATCGCCTTCAAGAAGTCCACTACCAATATGAATGCGGTCAATGTGTTTCGACAACGTCTGTTTTGAAGCAAATTCGGACCCGCAGTAAGGACACTTAACTTCCGGACCAGATACTTTGTTAGGCATTATTTGGTTATTGTCTTGTTGCATTTAAATCTCTTTTGGTTACTGAAACCTTCTTCATATTTTGATATTATTACATCTCATAAGGTGAATTGTTTCCAAACATGTTTAGTCATATGGATTTTTATCACAATATTCTGGGGGAGCCTTAAATTTAGTGAGATACGTTTAATCTGTAAATGTGTGATATCTGTCTATAAAATCGTTAGAATAATATGTATTTTGCTGTCAATTCTTTTATTTCCTACTATGCTCTTGAATCTCCTAATATTTCTAAAATGATATTATTCCAATTAATTTACTATCTGTATTCAATTTATTATTGATCAATTTTTTTTAAAATAATATCTAACAACTAAGCGAATCATCTTCTTACTGAGCGCCACTTTAATTAGGGCTGGAGTATCATTTTCAAAAACGGTTACTTTTAACTGCCATTTCGTAGGTTTTGTTGCCTCACCTATAAGATAAACTTCGTCACCATTACGTACACACTCTTTAAAGTCGAATATAAGCTCTGTCCTTCCTAATCATTGAGGCCAAACTTTCATAACTACAATTTAGGTTGAGGAAACTTAAATATTTTTCCAAAAACAGATTGAGTAAAGATATCTAAGTGTTAATTGAATTGTTTTACAAACTCATTACGATCAGTTATGTTTATTACAGTTAATGTTACATAATTTTATATATGGGTTTTTTTCGTTTGAAAACGATGTCTAATTGTTAAATTCATTTTTAGATGAACCTATTAAAGAACCAATAACTGTGAAAAACTATGTTGGCGGTGAATGGGTTAACTCTAAAGGAGAGCTAGTTGACGTTATTAATCCTACAACTCAAAAAGTTATTGCGAGAGTTCCCATATCGACTAAGGACGAACTTAACATAGCTGTGGAAGAAGCTCAAAAAGCATTCTCATCATGGAGGTCAACCACTCCTGTCGCCAGAGCCAGATGTATCTCTAGAATGGTGGGCATAATGGAGGAACGTTTTGAGGAGCTTAGTAGAATTCAGACAATGGAACATGGGAAAACCATAGATGAATCTAGGGGCGAAACAAGACGTGGAATAGAAAACTTGGAGGTTGCTGCGAGTATTCCCTCCTTAATGATGGGCTATAACCTTGAGGACATTGCAACGGGGATTGATGAATATTTGATTAGACAACCTTTGGGTGTCTTCGGCATTATAGGGCCGTTCAATTTTCCGTTTATGGTGCCTCTATGGTTCGCACCTTATGCTGTAGCTACTGGCAACTGTATTATCGTTAAACCTTCGAGTGAGGTTCCTATTAGTCAAACTAAGATAGTCGAGATCGCTGAAGAAGCTGGTATTCCACCAGGAGTCTGGAATGTAGTCCATGGTGGTAGAAATGTGGTGGGTGAAATGTTAGATCATCCCCTTATTCAAGGCATATGTTTTGTGGGGTCGACCCCTGTTGGGAGAGATGTGATCTATAAGCGGTGTGGAGAAACAGGGAAACGAGTTATTTCCCAATGTGGTGCAAAAAACTTTGTATTGGTCATGCCTGATGCTAACCTTGAAAGAACTATACCTGCTTGCATGACATCGTTTTATGGAAATGCTGGTCAGCGATGTCTCTCAGGCGCAAATCTAATACCCGTCGGCGAAGGATTAAGTGATGCTGAATATTCGGTATTTTATCGTAAAGTCGCTGATAACTTCGTGAAAGCTGCCTCTAAAATAAGAGTTGGCTATGGGCTTGACGAAACAATACAGATGGGTCCATTACGTGACAATGCCAAGAAAAATAGAGTTGTGAGTTACATTGAGAAAGGTTTGGAAGGTGGAGCAAAACTAGTTCTTGACGGTCGACAGGTCAATCTAGAAGGTGATTGGCCGCAAGACGCATTTCTTAACCCTTCAGTGTTCGAAGACGTCAAGCCTGATATGGAAATCAGCCAAGAAGAAATATTTGGTCCAGTCGCAAGTATTCTCAAGGCAAAAAGTCTTGACGAGGCGATAAATATTATCCACTCCAACCCCTTTGGGAACGCCGCCTCAATTTTTACTTCAAACGGCAAATTAGCTAGAGAATTCCAGTACAAGGTTAATTGTGGAAACATCGGAATAAACATAGGTGTAGTGGCGCCTATGGCATTCTTCCCATTTAGCGGGTCTAAAGACTCATTCTTTGGGTCACTCCACGGACAAGGAAGGGAGTCTGTCCACTTCTTCACTGAAAGTAAAGTCGTCATACAACGGTGGCTTTAGTGCTTCTAAACACTGCATCCGCCGTCATCAGATTCGTAACTACTTTAGAAGATGAAACCACCGTGTTCTATGAGAAATTAGCTGAGAAATACCCTGAAGGCAAGGAAACCTTTCTATCTTTCTCAAAAGAAAACCGGAAGAATAAGGTGGCAGTTGAACGGGCCTATTATGGGGTTATCACAGATGCGCTTGAAGCCTGTTTTTCATTTAAAGATGGGATAGACTCAAACGAGTATTCTGTTAACACTAATCTGCCAGAAGACACAAGCTATTCTGATGCCATAAAAGTCGCCCTAGATATCGAGGGAAATATTCAGAAATATTATGTTGACACTGCTTCGCTATCCGAAGGGCTAATGGCTGATGTGTCAATAGTTTTCAAAATGATGGCCAAAAAAAGAGCCAACAGAATGGTCAAATTACGGGAGATCAGAATTTCCTAGTATGATTGGTTTAGTGTGCTGCATCTAAGTCCTATTAACCCTTAATAGACGCGCTCTATTTCTATAAAGAAAAATTTTCTAATCAGGCAATATTCAAATACTTGTTTACAGGTAAAATGTATTTATGGGGGGTCTTTCTCAGGAATCAACTCTCGGTGTCCGGTTCCAGAAGACTTGGGGTGTTCCCATGCAGTTTGGTTTCTCTTTATGGGTATTGAAGGAGGATTATTCATCTTTAGCTAAACTATAGGCCTTTCTTTAGGCGTAGTCTTTGGCTTGCCAATTGCTGATGTTTTGGGGTTGATAGCTGTTGGGGTCAGTGGTCTTATACTTATTGCGGATCTTGGTCGACTAAACACTTTCATTTTTGCATTTAGAAACTACTC
>Ga0187827_10001744_pt1 | contig 31151 bp, 29 predicted proteins | sample ETNtaG_39_FD_167969 | JGI IMG/M metagenome (GOLD analysis project Ga0187827, IMG submission 167969) | Marine microbial and viral communities from oxygen minimum zone, Eastern Pacific Ocean - ETNP2014_SV_150_PacBio MetaG (Illumina Assembly) | ecosystem: Environmental > Aquatic > Marine > Hypoxic...
CTGGTGTACGTGCTGCCCGCCCGCACTTCTATATAACCCACATCGTCCAACTCTAACTTTCCTCGGAAAAGGTCCGTGTTAGGCTTGTGACCAATGGCCATAAATACCCCACCAACGGACAATCCGCTACTCGTACCACTCTCTACGTTGCGCAGCTGCAATCCGGTTACGGCATCACCTTCCGCGCTGAGGACCTCGTCCACCACGCTGTCCCAGATAAAGCTGATCTTCTCGTTGTTGAATGCACGTTGCTGCATAAACTGACTTGCGCGCAGTTCATCCCGCCGGTGGATGACATGCACTTTGCTGGCGAATTTCGTCAAAAAAAGCGCCTCCTCCATCGCGGTGTCTCCGCCGCCGACCACAGCCACCTCCCTTTCACGGAAAAAGAAGCCATCACAGGTGGCACACGCCGACACACCCCTGCCACGCAGTGCCATTTCCGATTCCAAGCCCAGCCATCGGGCAGAAGCACCAGTGGCGACAATGAGTGCGTCACAGCTTAGTTCGCGAGATTGAAATTCAAGCCGCAAATGGAATGGCCGTTCAGAAAGTTCGACGCCTTCCACGTGTCCGGTGTGAAACTCCGTATTGAAACGCTCGGCCTGTGCCCGAAACTGCTCCATCATTTCTGGTCCCTGAACGCCCTCCGGATAGCCGGGATAATTATCCACCTCGGTAGTCAGAGTCAGCTGCCCGCCAGGCTGATTACCGGACACAACCAGCGGATGCAAATTGGCGCGCGCCGCGTAGATGGCGGCTGTCAGACCGGCCGGGCCGGAGCCAAGGATAATGACCCGGTGATGATCCTGTTGCCTCTTTTCACTCATGTCCTAATTCCCTCAATGGATTGTTACGCTCACTGGACAGCGGCTGCGCATCGAAAGCTGATACCGTCTCCACAATTGCGCTCCAAGCCGCCTAGCACGCCAATCAGTGTACAATAATAACAGGGCTCAGGATACCACACTACAACAATGTTTCACGGGCACATAGGCGGCTGGTGGCAATACGTGACCGCCGACGAAAAGCAGAAACCACAGGTTAACCGGCAGCTGCTGCGCCGCGTCTGGAATTATGCATTACCGTATCGCGGCCGGATCGTGTTTGTGCTCGTCGCCATTGGCCTGTCCACCATTCTCGGTCTTTTGCCACCACTCATATACCGCCAACTGATTGACCACACTTTGCCCGAGCGCGATTTCCAACAGTTGAATTGGCTCGCGCTGGCGATGATCGCAGTACCGCTCTCCACCGGCCTCATAGAGGTAGCGCAACGAAATCAAAGCGCGCGGGTCGGCGAGGGGCTTATATGCGACTTGCGCCAAGAGCTGTATAAGCACATGCAAAACATGTCGCTGCGCTTTTTCACCAACACTAAGACCGGCGAAATCATGGCGCGGCTAAACAACGACGTGGTCGGCGCGCAACGCGCCGTCACCGGCACACTGATAAGCATCGTGACGAATGTCATCCAAGTAATTCTTACACTGGCAATCATGCTGTCACTCAACTGGGGCCTTACCCTCATCAGCGTGACCATTGTGCCGCTCTTCTTAGTCGCCGGAAGGCGAGTGGCTGACCGGCTGCGCGATGTCACCCGTCGCTCCTTCAATCTCAACGCGAAAATGAACGCTCTAATGAACGAGACCCTAAACGTGAGCGGTGCTCTCCTGATGAAGATATTCGGTCGCCAACGAGAGAACATGACCCAATTCCGTACACGCAGCCAAGCCGTGGCGGATATAGGCGTGCGCTCAGCGGTGATCGGGCGCTGGTTCTTCATGGGCTTAGGGTTAATCAGCGCCATTGGCACTGCGTTGGTATTCTGGCTAGGCGGCCACCTTGTGCTGCGGGGCGCTTTCAGCATCGGTACCATCATCGCCTTCGCGACATATCTGCGCGACCTTTACGGCCCAATTTCCACGCTCGCCAACGCCCGTGTTGATTTCGCCACATCAATGGTCAGTTTCGAGCGCGTGTTCGAGGTCATCGACCTGCCAGTGGAAATCGCAGACTCCCCAGATGCCCACGACCTTACCCACGTCGAGGGACGCGTGCGCTTCGACAATGTGTCTTTCTCGTACGCTGAGACTAGCGCCTTGGAGGCCGACAACGGCAGCCGCGGCCGCATCGCCCAGCTGCGCTCACAGGCGCGTTTCGGTCCCCCGGGTAGAGGCCACAGCGGTGGCACCGGGGACGACCCCGATTATGCGCGCGCCGGCGGACGCGAGTGGGCTACAGAGAACGTGACATTCGAAATCGCTCCGGGTCAACTAGCCGCTTTGGTCGGCCCGAGTGGCGCCGGGAAGACCACACTCACATACCTATTACCGCGCCTATATGACCCCCGCGATGGCCAAATCACTATCGACGGGATAGATTTACGTGAAATACACCTCGATACACTAGCCAAAAACATTGGAATGGTGACCCAAGAGACGTACCTATTTCATGACACCATTCGCGCCAACCTCCTCTACGCACAACCCACCGCGAGCGACGCGGATTTGCACGCCGTCTGTCGTGCCGCACATCTCGCGGAATTCATCAAAAGCCTGCCCGATGGGTTTGATACCATCGTCGGTGAGCGAGGCTATCGACTTTCCGGCGGCGAAAAACAGCGTGTCGCCATCGCCCGCGTCATATTAAAAGACCCGCGCATTCTCATACTTGACGAAGCCACATCATCGCTCGATTCACGTTCAGAAGCACTCATTCAGGCCGCCCTGCGACCACTATTCCAAGGGCGAACCAGCCTAGTCATCGCACATCGCCTCTCAACTATTCTCGCTTCCGATGTAATTCTCGTCATGGATGCCGGCAGGCTTGTCGAAAAAGGCACCCACAACGAGTTGTTAGCACTTAACGGCCTTTACGCAGACCTTTACAAAACACAGTTTGAAAGCCAAACGCCTCCGGCGGTAACTTGTTAGTTCACCAACGACGTGGCCTCTTTATTGACCTCGTTATGCCTATGCGCATTAGATATACTTGACGCCGTATGAAACTCTTACTCCAACCCGCCAGTATTTATTTGCACATTCCATTCTGTCGAAAGCGCTGCGCTTATTGCGATTTCACCACTTACGCGGAACTTGATGCACTCATTCCCGATTACGCCGACGCACTCTCCCACGAGATAAATTTAGTCGCCGATTCAAGAAAGGAATCTGCGTCACTTCCTGTTCACACGATTTATCTCGGTGGAGGCACGCCTTCACGGCTCCCGCCCCACCTTTTGCGCCAAATAATCGCGGCGATGCGGCAATCGTTCGACATCAGCCTTGACGCCGAAATCACCATCGAGGCAAACCCCGGCACGCTCGACCTGCCCTACCTGACTGCACTGCGCGCCATGGGCGTGAACCGCCTCTCCATCGGCGCACAGTCTGCCCAGTCGGAGGAACTGCGCCTGCTCGACCGGTCACATTCTTTCCAGGATGTGGTCGAGGTCGTGCGCGCTGCCCGCGCAGCTGCCTTCAAAAACGTTAATCTGGACTTGATCTTCGGCCTGCCCGGACAGCAGCTGCCCCAATGGAGGGACACGCTCCAGAAAACGTTGGCACTGCAGCCCGAGCATCTCTCTCTCTACGCGCTGACGCTGGAACGGGGCACACCGCTGCGCGCGCAGGTGGAAAGAGGTGCCTTGGCCGCACCAGATTCGGACCGCGCCGCAGACATGTACGAGTGCGCCACAGAAAAGCTGGCCAAGCACGGTTTCAGCCAGTACGAAATATCTAACTGGGCACATGACTCCGGCGCCTTCGCCTGCCGACATAATCTGCAGTACTGGCAAAACCTCCCATACCTCGCGTTTGGGGCGGGCGCTCACGGCTGGTTCAATGGCTGGCGCTATGCAAACACGCGCTCGCCACAGCTCTACATTGAGCGCCTGAAGCCGGGAATTTTCGGAGCCAACCACTTTCCGTTTTCACCCGCAGTGAGCGAAAAACGCACGATCAACCGGCAGAATGAAATGAACGAAACCATGATGATGGGGCTGCGCCTGCTGCGTGAGGGAGTGCCTCGAAGCACCTTCCAATCACGGTTCGGCGTCAACATTGAACACGAGTATGGCGCGCCCTTGCGGCGGTTGCGATCCCAGGGATTGCTCATCTCCGACGGGGATAGAGTGCGCCTGAGCAGCGCCGGTCGTTTACTGGGAAACCGCGTGTTCGCGGAGTTTGTTTGACGTGGCGACACAATCTCACCCACAGCCGGGGTCCCAAGCGTGCTGGACGACAGCGTCCGTACTGGCGACGCTGGTAATGTTGCAGGCAGCATGCGCCCCGTCGGCGCCACCGGCACTTCCCATCAGCTCCGACAACATCTCTGAGTTGGAGCGCATTGGCGACATCACCGTCACGCCACTCCATGGAGTGAAATGGCCGGAGGGCAGCCCGGGACTCGCGGTAATTCGCGCCGAGAGCGTGCATGTATATGACCTCGCCACCCTGACTGAACAGGTGCTTCCGGTGGCGCATCCCAGTGTCATCGCCTTCACCCAATCCGGAGACAAAATCGCGGTTGGCGCCGTTGATGGCGATTTGACTCTCTGGGATTTGACTGGCGAGCAGCAGGCCGCCCTGCCTGGCCACACGGTGGAAGTCACTGCAATTGCTTTCTCGGCGGACGGACTAACGCTAGCCACCCTGGACATCAACAAGCAGGTTTGTCTCTGGAATCTGGAAAACTCGCGCCTGATGAGCGTCATTAATCTCTCCGCCTGGCCAGCTCCCAGCGCGAGAATAGAGACCATACAGCTTTCTGAGGATGGTGGCACGCTCGCTATACTCTCCGTTGACGCTACTCCAACCATCAAGCTCATGGACACCCGCTCCGGAACAAGCCTGCGCACGTTGAAGTGGGCGCAACACGCGCGCCCGTTCTATAATTTCATGTTTAGTCCAAACTGGGACACGGTGGCGTGGGTTGCGGGTGGAACTGTGCAGCTTGTGGACGTGGGGAGCGGCAGCACCGGGCCCATTCTCGCTCACGAAGACGCGCTGAGCGAATGGCGCTTCTCTCCGGATGGAAGCACATTCGCAACACGCACGGCCGAGACGATCGCCGGGAAATTCACCGGCGTCGTGAAACTGTGGGATCAACAATCCGGCGCAGCCCGGCACACGTTCGCGCACCCTGACTTCGTCAGCGCCATGGCCTTCAGTCCTGACTGGAAGCGCATTGCCACCGCGACCGGCTTCGGTGAAATGCGCCTGTGGGAAACACGCACCGGCCGGGAGACCGCGTTTCTTTCCGGCCACAGCGACACAGTTTGGGCGCTGGCGTTTTCGCCCGATGGGGAGTTACTCGCGTCCGCATCCAGCGATGGCAGCGTGCGCCTATGGGATGCGAACAGCGCAGATGCGCTGACCACTCTATCGGCAGCCCAGAAAACATCACTAGCTGACGTCCGGTTTTCCCGAAACGGTGACTGGATTGCCGCTGTGGCAGACGACGGTGAAATCACCATCTGGGGCATTTCAAGAGTGAAATAACGTTTCGCGAGACGCAAGCGCATTCCAGATGCAGACTGTTATAATGGTCGCGCCATGAACGGCAGCAAACTGAAGCGGAGCCAACAGGTGGTGGTTGCGGCTACTCGGGCCCGGCCTACTGATCTTTGCCGGCGTGCTGATCCTAATCCGAATGGGTTCTTCAGAGTGAAATGATCTCCATCGAACGGAACACTCTGAACGCGTGGATGGTGCACCTGTTCACCGCGAGCGGTTTGCTGTGGGGCTTCCTTGCAATGCTGGCAATCGTGGCCAATGCCTGGCGTGTAGCCTTGCTTTGGATGAGCGTGGCCGTGGCTATAGATGCAATCGACGGGCCGCTCTCACGCAGGCTTCGGACCCGACAACGCCTGCCACAATTTGACGGCGCACTTCTCGACGCCGTGGTAGACTTCCTGAACTACGTCATCGTTCCCGTTCTGTTCATACATATGGCCGACCTGCTGCCCACGCAGGCATCGCTGTGGGCCGCCGCAATCGTACTGCTTGCCTCGGGGTACCAGTTCGGGCAGAGCGATGCAAAAACCTCCGACAATTATTTCAAAGGCTTTCCCTCCTATTGGAACGTGACAGTGTTTTATCTGTTTCTTTTCGAGTGGGATGCGCGCATCAACCTTGCTATCGTGCTTGCGCTGATTGCGTTAGTTTTCGTGCCCATAAAATACTTTTATCCCACTCGTGCGCCGGTATCGCGCACAACCGCAGTCACCATTGCGCTGTTTTGGGGCGCGCTCGGACTGGTGGCGTTGCTGCGCTTCCCAACTCCGCAGCCATGGGCGCTATGGGGTTCTCTCACATGTGCGCTCTATTACGTACTGATGAGCATACACCGCACACTGATTGACCGGCGGGCGGTTGTTTAGCGACTTTTAGGCAGCGGATAACTGGCAGCCAACTCGCGGGCGGCCGCCAGGTCTGCAAGAGTATTGATGTTGAAAAACGTCCCTCCGGCCGGGTCGAAACATTTAATCTCCTCTATTTCCACGTAACGCACTTTCACATCCCCAAAGAAACTGATGACCCGCCGGCGACCCGCGTCCAGCGCATCCACAATGGGCTGCACACAACTCTTGCGATAGAGTGCGCGGAGAGGCTCAATGCGGTCGCTTTCACCCAGTCGCGGCACGACAGCATCCCAACCGGGGGCCAAGTCTAGGATATGCTCCAACAACGGGCGACTGACGAATGGCATGTCGCAGGAGAGCACCAGGATGCAATCGCGGGTCGCGTAATGAAGCGCCGTGTAAAGGCCTCCGAGAGCGCCCGTGCCCGGGCGCACATCCATGCGCATCGGCACACCAAAGTGCCGGTATTCGTCAGGGCGGTTTGTGATCAACATCGCCTCATCGGATAGGCCCGCAACCTGCAAGAGCACGTGCTCGATCAACGGCACGCCCGCCAGTGGCAGCAGCCCCTTGTCCTGCCCCATGCGGCGGGATTCCCCGCCGGCGAGGATGGCGATGCTAACCGGTGTAGGGGACGATTTCCGCATCCACCCCCGATTGGTCGCCGACCTCGTCCAGCGCCTCGCGCAGGTCGTGATAACCGAGCTCGCCCGGCACCAGCACCACCGCCTCCATTTCGAACAGCGGCGTGCCGGTCATCGGCGCTTTGCGCACATTTGTATCCAACGTCTCGATATTGATGCCCTGCGAAGCCAGATAGTGCGTCACGCTGTGCACGATGCCCTCATGGTCAGCGCCGCGAATCTTGATCTCATAGGGAATATACCCGGCATACTTCTGCACATTCCCACGCGTGGTCAACCGAGTGGCTACCTGGAATTCATCATCCCGCAAAGCCCGGAGGGCTTCGCGCAGTGCATCGGCATGGTCCGTTGACGCGGACACCAGCATTAACATGGCAAATTCTCCACCCAACCGCATGGCGCGGCTGGCTACCACATTGCCACCATGCTCCTCCACCACATCGGTCACACGCTCAACAATACCAGGTTTGTCTGGACCGGTCGCCGTAAGCACAAGGGCCTGTTGTGTCATACACGATCTCCTTTTGTTCGCGCACTAATCATCGTATTGGTTGCCCGTTTCTATGAAGACCCGTGAAAATCACCGATTGCATCGAACACACCGAGCAATTTCGCCGCCGATAGCAGCAATACCCCGAGCAACACCCAGCGCACAAACGCCGTACCGCGCGCCACCGCAATGTGAGCTCCGACCCACGCCCCGGAAGCGTTGCCCAGCGCCAGCGTCAACCCGATCACCCAGTTCACCTGACCGTTAGCAATAAACACCGGCAACGCGACCGCGGTGAAACAAAGCACAATCAGCGCCTTGACAGCGTTGCCTCGAATCAAGTCGTACTGCCCCGATAGCACTAGCCCAGCGAGCAGAAAGATTCCAACGCCGGCTTGGATGAACCCCCCATAAACTCCAATCGCGAAGAAGGTCAGCATCCTGCCAACCGGGTAGGCTGGCTGTGGCTCTGACAAGACCGTCTGCATCCAACGGCGTGGCTGCGCCAACATCACGCCTATCATCGCCACCATCAGGGCTCCAATCACGCGCTCCATCATCATATTGTCCAGGCCCACCGCGATCCGCGCTCCCAGCAGCGCCCCCAGGGTAGCGGGGGCGGCCAGCGCGAGACCGCCACGCCAGTCCAGCGTGTTCTGGAAGCGGAAACTCGAAACTGCCACCGTGTTCTGCAACAGGATAGCTACCCGATTAGTGCCGTTCGCCACCGTAGCCGGTAGCCCGAGAAAAATCAGCAACGGAAGTGTGATCAACGAGCCGCTTCCCGCCAAGATATTGATAAACCCCGCCGCGAAACCGGCCGCAACCACAGCCGCGTATAGATGCCATCCATAACCCATGTCAATGTGCGCAAGGCCTCTCGCCCGCAGAGATCATGTTTCCGCCCAACGGCTAACCAATCCCGGCATACATCCAAGCGACATAGACAATGTACGCCCCTACTAGGAACAGGCCTTCTATTTTACTGAGCGTTCTTTTCGTGAGTAAGAAGAAATACAGCACCACGACCGAACCGAGCAGTAGCCACGTGGATGTCAGCAGCCCCTCGGTTCCCACACCGATTGTCCCCCGCCCAACCAATATCATTATCAGCCACGGCAATCCCAATCCGACCAGAATATCGAAAACATTAGAGCCGACCGCGTTGGCCACAGCCATGTCGCCTCGGCCCTGCCGAGCCACCACGATCGAAGAGATCATGTCAGGCACAGATGTGCCGCCTGCCAGAATGGTTAGCGCTACAATCACCGGCGGCACCCCGAGGGCGGTAGCGAACGCAATGCCGCTTTCCACCAAAACCCAACTCAAAGCGCTTATCAGCACAATGGAGACAATAAATGCGCGCAAGAACTGCGAGCGCGGGTCTCCGACGAGTACTCGATACACGCCGTCAACAACGCTCGACGCCCGCTGTAGCACCCCACCCTCGCGATCCCTCTCGGTTTCCACCATCCCCTCCACTGCCACGATTGAATCATCGCCGCGGATGAATTTTTTGCTCCAGAAGGCCAGAACACCGATGTATGCAGCATAGAACGCCAGAAAGACCCCAGCCTCGTAAAGCTCGATGCGGGAATCCCAGAACGCCCAGAGTAGTAGCCCAAGGCTCAACGTGTATGCAATCACGTCGCGTGTCACTGTGGCATACGCCACCTTTATCGGGCGCGCAAGCGCCGATGCCCCAGTGATCACCAGCACGTTGAATAACGCGGATCCTACAATCGTGCCGATACCCACATCTCCGTGGTTCCCAGGCTTCATCAGCGCGATTAGCGCTATGGCCAGTTCGGGCGCGGATGAGCCCACCGCCATGAGCGTGGCCCCTGCAACATCGCTTGGCAGCTTCAACCGCGCCGAAATCTCGTCAAGGCTTACAATGAAAAATCCGTCCGTTAACAACGCCAGTAGATATACCGACGCGACAATGGCTAGCGCACTCCATAGAATGATCATGATTAGCCTGACTCCTTTCCTCTGTTCATGCGTCGTCAGCAGCGGCGTTGCCTCGCCGAGCCCATGTGCCCGCTATTGCCACCCGCCTCACCGCATGACCGGTTATCGGCTCTTATTCATCCGGGGGCTGCTGCGATTGTAGGGCCGCGGCCATGGCACGAATGTGCTCCGGGCGCGTACCACAGCAGCCGCCAATTATGCGAGCCCCCCGCGCCCGCGCGGCAAGCGCAAACTCGGCCATTACGTCCGGGTCGGCCCGATACACTGCCTTACCATCCTCCAACTCCGGCACGCCCGCATTCGATTTGGCCACCAGCACGGCATCGGGCGCGGCTGCATACATGCGTTCGAGCACCTGCAGCATTTCAGTCGTCCCAGAGCCACAGTTTCCGCCCGCGGCGAAGACTCCCAAATCTACCATAGTCCTGACCGCGTCCTCCGGGGACACGCCCATCATAGTGTGGCCATGCGTATCGAAGCTCATTGTCGCAATAATCGGGATCTCCGCATCCGCTTTTCGCACTCCGCTCACGGCTGCGCGTAGCTCTTCCACCGCCGACATAGTCTCAATCCAAATGAAATCTACTCCGCCGGCTACGAGGCCCCCACATTGCTCCGTAAAACCAGCAACTGCATCCTCGAATTCGAGTTCGCCCAGCGGCGCCATGATTTCCCCGCTGGGGCCAACATCACCAGCCACCAGCGCATTGCTGCCCGCCTTTTCGATTTCTGTTCTCAAGTTGGCTGCCCCCGCCCGATTCAACTCATGCACTCGCTCGTGCAAACCATGCTGCCGCAGCCGAAAACGGCTTCCGCCAAATGTGTTGGTCAGCAGCAATTGTGCTCCGGCCTGAACGTACGCACGCTGAATGGAGCTCACCACCTCAGAGCGCTCCAGGTTCCACAGTTCTGGCGGATCTCCGAAAACAAGCCCGGCCTCGAAGAGCATAGTGCCCATGGCTCCATCCGCTAGGACCGTATCGCTTCCTTCCACCATCGCTCGCAATCGATGTGCAGTCACAGTCGTTGCCTCCGCTATCCCCATTAAACACCACCCGCCGGATTCAGTCCAGCCGTTGACGGTGCGACCTTGTCACCGTGTAGACCCTAGGGTAGCATTACACCGTCGCTCGGTCGCGAGCCAAGGCCGGGCGACATGCCGCGATGAGACAATCTATGCCATTTTCTGTGACCGTCAAAACCCTTCGCAGCGCGCGCAATGTTCTCGGTGCACGGACCGATAGGCAATATGGCTATTGCTGAAGTAACGCTCGGGCTGGCATTCGTGGCTGGTCTCGCGTCATTCCTCTCACCCTGCGTTCTCTCGCTCGTACCGGCATACATAGGCTATCTCGGGGGGCAGGTGGTCTCCAATGCCGCGGTCCAATTTCAAATCAGTCGCCGACGCACTTTCCTGCACGGACTGGCATTTGTCCTTGGCTTCAGTATCGTGTTCGTCACGCTTGGCGCTGCCGCCAGCACAATCGGTCAAGCGCTCTACGACATACGCGGAATTCTCACCCGTGTTGGCGGGTTAGTGGTCATTATTTTTGGGCTACATGTAATGGGCCTCATCACCATACCGTTTTTGTATTACGACACCAGACGCCAGATGGACACGTCCGGCCAAGGTCTGAACTTTTTTTCCTCCGTGCTGATGGGCATGTTCTTCTCGGCTGGATGGTCTCCCTGCATAGGACCGGTGCTTGGCGCCATGCTCACGCTGGCGTTCTCCGCGGAGGGCGTCGAGCGTGGCGTTTACTTGCTCAGTGCATATTCGCTCGGGTTGGCAGTCCCCTTTCTGGCGGCAGCGCTTGCCGTTGGCCAGATGTCGCGCCTGATTCGCCGGTTGGGCAAAGTCCGGCGAGCAATTGAAATCGCCAATGGATTACTGCTGCTTTCCATTGGCGTCCTCCTCTTTTCAGGCGCGCTCGGCCTTTTCGCAGCCAAATTCGCGCAGAGCCCTGGCTTACTCGACTTGCAGCAGATAATTGACTCTTCCGTCGTCGACTTATGGCAGAGTATTGTCAACGGACCATCCGGATGATTCGCTGAGTGAAAAAGATACCTCGCACGCCAGCTCGTCTCTCGCTGCCCTTAAGCATTGCGGCCGGGACACTGCTGGGCCTGGCTCTGGGTGCGTTTATCCTTTGGCTGCGCCCAGGTTGGTTTGACTTCCGCAGACACGCAAACGCTCTCACAGCGCGCCAAGCAGCCGCCACCCAGTGGGCGCCCGTCATTGGCGCGGCCGTGCCTGACTTCACCCTGGCCGCTGCCCGCACCCGGAACCCAATGACCCTAAGCAGCCTGCGCGGCCGGCCGGTGGTGCTCAATTTCTGGGCCACGTGGTGTGGGCCTTGCCGCGTCGAAATGCCGGCCTTTGAGGCCGCCTACCGCGAAAACCAGCCGCGAAACCTGGCCGTGCTGGCTATCAATTACGCCGAGCCACGCCAGATGGTGCTTAACTTCGGGAACGAATTGGACTTAAGTTTTCCGCTTCTGTTAGATCCGGACGGAAACGTTCAGGAGCGTTATCAAATTCGTGGATATCCTTCCACCATGTTCATCGCCCCGGACGGCACGCTTGCCGCGGCCCACATCGGGCTGCTAACCGAAGGGCAGCTGGCCGAGAACCTGGCCTTGATTCTGCCGTGAAACCGGCGGAGAATATCCCCTCTCTTGCGTCCGCACAGGGAACAGCGCGAGCGGCTCCCGGCGACCTGAAATGGAACCATCTCCTCGCACTAGCGTTCAGCGCACACTGGCTGCCAATCCTGACCACGGCGGCCGGCGCGTACATTGGATTAGGGCTGCTCGCGCCCCTGTCGATGGTGCTAGGTTGGAAGACATTCGCAAAGGCGGTGTACGCACTGTATTCACCAATCTGCCACCAGTATGCACACCGGTCGTGGTTTGTATTCGGTGAAGCAACCAGTTACGCTTCCGAACAGCTTCTCGAACTGTCCGGCATCGACACGACCACTCTGATCGGCCGTCTGACCGCACGGGATTTTTCCGGCACTGCGACACTCGGTTGGAAAACCGCATATTGCCAGCGCGACATGGCCATCTATGCGGGCGTGCTCGGCGCCAGCATACTTTATGGCTTCCTACGTGCGCGCGGGTTGCGCATCCGCCCACCGCCGTGGTTGCTCTATGCCGCAATTGGCCTTGCCCCAATCGGCCTGGACAGTCTCACCCAGTTGCTCTCGCAGCCGCCCTTCTCGTTCCCGCTCGTTCCTTGGCGCGAAAGCACGCCCATGCTACGCACAGCCACCGGTTTCCTTTTTGGCTCCATGAACGTATGGCTTGCGTATCCCCATCTCGAGGATTGGATGGCTGAAATACGGCTGCGGCATGCGCGGGCATAGCTCTCGCGCTCGTGGTAAACTCGGGCGCATGCAAACAGAGCAGCGCGGCACGTTGCGCTTCAACACCTTCGAGAGTTTCCCGTCCGATCGCCTGACACACGCAGTGTTTGGCCGCACCGGCGGGGTCAGCCCGTCACCATATCAGAGTTTAAACATGAGCATCAGTACGGGTGACATTATAGAGAACGTACGTGAAAACCGCCGCCGCGCGTTTCACGCCCTTGGCCTGCCGATGAACTCGATCGCCACAGTTTGGCAGGTACACGGCACGCGCACGCTCGCCATCAACAAAAAGCCATGCGACCCGTCCACCAAAGCGGACGCACTCATTACTGCAACAATCGGGGTCTCGCTGTTCATGCGCTTTGCGGATTGCGTGCCGATTCTGCTTTACGACCCGGTGCAGCACGCGGCCGCAATCGCGCACGCAGGTTGGAGAGGCACCGTCAGCGGAATGGCCCAGACCGTTGTGCGCGAAATGGGCCGCAACTTCGGCTGCCGCCCGACCGATATTCTCGCCGCCATCGGGCCCTCAATTAGCGCCGAGCGCTACCCGGTGAGTGCGGAGGTGGCCAGCGCAGCCCGGCACGCATTTCCTGATTGCGATGATGTGATGCCCGTCCACAACGGCGTAGCACATTTTGACCTGTGGGCAGCCAACCAGCGCGCGTTACGGCGGTGCGGAGTGAACACAATCGAACTGAGCGGCCTTTGCACTGCTGCCAACTCGGACCGGTTTTTCTCCCATCGAGCCGATGCCGGAGAAACCGGCCGCTTTGGTGCGGTCATCACGCTGAAATGAGACGGTCCACAGAGAGACAGATAATGCCCAAACAGGTTGATGAACACGAACTCACGCAAAACTACGAGCGCGTTCGTGAGCGGGTGGCCAACGCCGCTCGCCGGGCCAGACGCAACCCGGAGGACATTACTCTGGTGGCGGTATCAAAAGCGCGCCCGCTGGCGGATGTGGAGGCGCTCTACCGGTTGGGTCACCGTGATTTCGGCGAGAATCGCGCCGAGGAGGGCATCCAGAAAGTGCACGCATCCCAGCGCACGTTCGCGCCGGATAAAGACCCCATCGTCTGGCACATGATCGGAAACATCCAGAGCCGCAAGGCCAAGCACGTGGCTGCCGGTTTTGACCACATCCATTCACTCGATAGCGTACGCTTGGCGCAGCGGCTCTCTCGCTTCGCCGTCGAGCAGGCCAAAACCGTGCCGTTGCTCCTAGAATGTAACGTTTCCGCGGAGACGAGCAAGCACGGTTTCGTGGCGGCTCAACACGCGTCACATGCTGAGCAATGGGCAGCGCTGACTGAAGCCGCCACCCGAATCATAGAGCTGCCTCGCCTCGAAATCCGCGGCCTGATGACAATGGCGCCCATCGTACCAAAACCGGAGGCCGCGCGCCCATATTTCCGTGCGCTGCGCGATCTACGTGACCGCCTCACCGCACGCTTTCCCGCCGCGAATTGGGAGCAGCTCTCAATGGGGATGACTGACGATTTCGAGGTTGCTATCGAGGAAGGAGCAACTTTACTGCGCGTCGGTCGGGCCATCTTTGGTGCACGAAGATAGCTTACTCGCAGGTACAATCAACTACCAAGGAATATCTTAACCATGGAACAGATAGTCGTCCGACCAATTCAAATTGTCTTCTCCATTATCTCTTTTGCCGTTCTTGCGCGCGTGCTGCTGTCGTGGGTGCGCGTGGACCCTACCCACCCGGCGGTGCAATTGCTGTTTGACGTCACCGAGCCGATATTGCGCCCCATTCGGGAAATGATGCCCGCGATGGGTGTGTTCGATTTCAGCCCGATTATCGCTCTATTGCTGCTCAATGTGCTCGAAGGGTTGTTACTCTATATCATTCGGGGCCTGTTTTAGTTGACAACCAGACCACGTGCAGTGCGGCTGCTCGTCAAAGTAATTCCCCGCGCGCCACGTGACGAAATCGTAAGTGTGATGACCGGTGGAACGCTGAAGGTGCGCGTGGCCGCCCCCCCGGCTGACGGCGCTGCTAACAGGGCGGTGCGGCGAGTCCTCGCCCGAGCACTTGTCCTAAAACCCGATAGCGTAGAAATCGTGCGCGGTGAGACTACACGCCGAAAGTTACTGCGCGTCAATGGCCTGGCCGCTGCGGAGTTACACGCCCGGCTGGGCCTGACCGTATGACCATCATCACTTCACGTAAATGACACGTGCGCAGTTTCCACACTTCACCAGTTCGCTGCCGCTGCGGGCTTGTTGGATGCGAGCCGCCGACGGTGTCATTCCACAGGCTGTACAGATGTTGTCCTTGAGCAGCGCCACGGCCACGCCGCCGCGCTTTTGCCTGCGCACCGCTTCGTAGCTATGCTTCTCCGCATCTGAAACGCCTATTAGCGCCGTCTCCCTCTCATCCAGCAGCCGCGCCCTGTCCGTTTCGCACTCAACCTTCTCACCTGATAGCGCCGCCTGCTCCTGAGCCCATTCGATGCGCACCCGTTCAAGGGCATCGTGCGCGCTGGCCTCGGCGCCCTCGGCGTCGTCCTGGCCGATCATCGCTACCAACTGCCGTTCCTCCAGCACCGTGATTCTACGCCCAAGAGCATCGCCCTCATCCTGTAATTCCTGCAATTCCTTTGGGTTCATCACCGAGCCGCTGTAAAGCCGCTTCTGTCCGTCGGCTCTTTTACGCGTCACCGCATCGATCTCGTCCTGTATCAATTGATGCGCCCGCCGAGCTGCCCGAGATTCGGTCTCCGCGCTCTCCACCTCGCCAGCCGCCTGACGCACCACGGTGTCATCTCCAATGGCGGCATCAAGTTCACGCATGCGCTGGTCGTGTCGGTCCAACCCAGTATCAATCTGCTGCAAAAGGTACAATTTGGCGGCAGCGTTCATAGCGCTGATTATACACTGGCGGTGCTATAATCAGCGCCGCTGGCGGCAGCCATAAAGGCCTAATCTCAGACTACACGACAGCATTCGTGCAACTCCTTTTGAAACGATACGTTTTATTCTCCGTATTCGTGGCTGGAATGACCACCCTGGCAGCAGAGGTAGCCGCCTTCCGATTGCTGGGAAACATATTCGGCGCATCGAACATCGTTTGGGCAAGCATCATCGGCCTGATTTTGCTCTATCTATCGGCAGGATACTTTCTCGGCGGCCGCTGGGCCGACCGCTCTCCGCAGCGCACCACCTTTTTCAGCATCATGGCCTGGGGGGCACTCACCACCGGGTTGATTCCTTTCTTCTCACGGCCGGTTTTGCTACAGGCCGCCCGCGCGCTGGCGGCCGTAAACTCTCCGGCAGTGGGCGGTGCTTTCCTCGGAGCCATGTTTCTTTTTATGGCGCCCGTAACCCTACTCGGATGTCTCTCGCCATTCGCAATCCGACTGCTCATCACCGAAGCGTCCACATCCGGGTCGGTGTCTGGACGGGTTTACGCCCTCTCCACCGTTGGTTCACTACTGGGGAGTTTTTTGCCGGTCCTAGTATTTATTCCCTGGGTCGGTACACGCCTGACCTACTTGATTTTCGCCGCGCTGCTGCTGGGAGTTGCGCTCACCGGCCTCTGGAAAACCGATAGCCATCGCGCCTTGCGCTATCTGTGGATGCCGGCTGCCCTGCTTGCTCTCGGAGCATGGGCAGCCAGCGGCAACTTGCGCCCAGTTTCAGGGCTGCTTTTCGAGAGTGAATCACCCTACAATCTAATACAAGTCATTGAGCGCAACAACACCCACTATCTGCTGCTGAACGAGGGTCAGGGCGTGCACTCAGTTTACCACCCCGAAAGACTCGATACTGCTGGAACCTGGGACTACTACCTGACTGCGCCTTTTTTTAATGCGCCCCCGGTTTCTCCAAGTCAGGTGGAAAACTTGGCCATCATCGGGCTGGCAGCGGGAACAATCTCGCGCCAGTACAGCGCGGTATTTGGCGACATCCCCATCACCGGCATCGAAATCGATGCTGACATCATCGCCGCCGGTCGGCGTTTTTTCGGTATGCGACAACCCAATTTACGCGTGATTCAAGCGGACGGCCGACTGGCGCTCGCAAACCTTCCCGAGCATTTTTCGGTAATCGCGGTGGACGCCTATCGTCTCCCCTACATTCCCTGGCACCTGACCACGCGAGAGTTTTTCGGCGAGGCGCGCGCGCATTTGCGCGCGCGAGGCGTATTGGCCATCAACGTCGGCCGCACCCCCACCGACCGCCGACTGGTGGAGGCGCTGACCGCCACCCTGCTGACTGTGTTCCCCAGCGTGCATGTGATGGACGTTCCGGACACATTCAACACCATTCTGGTGGCCACCGTGCAGCCCAGCACATCCGAGAACCTAGCAGCTAACCTGGAGATTCTCCCGGGCGGCGCGCAATCTTTACTGCGCGGCGCGCTTCAAAGAGGGCTCGCTAGCCTTCGACCCACGCGTGCAGCCGGTCCGGTCTTCAGTGACGACCGCGCACCGGTGGAACAAATCACCAATTCGATTCTGCTGCGCTTTTTACTGGAAGGCAGTGACACCCGTTTTCCAGATTCGGGCTTAGGTTCGTAAATACCCTCTCTAGTGGGCGCTACTATTGTGGCAGCCGGCTGCGCAACTCCGCTGCACTTAGCCCACCATAATTTCGGTACACCAGCACCAGCGGATGATCGTACACAGTGAAGCTCTCATCGGCAAAACCCGGTCGCAGGTCACCTGGTCTTATGGGTTCAAGGTCACGTGGCCACGGCATGTCCGCCTCCAAGAAAGGATCTGACCGCATCGCAATCCCGCCCATTTCGGGAAAACGGGTTGCCGCCGCAACCAGCTCATAACCCAGAGCACCATCAAGGAGCGCCCGATAATAAGCGCGCGTCAAGGGATAGGTATCCGCCAGCAGACCAACAGGCCCGTAATTGCGATTACTGGCAACAACAATGAAGTCACTGGTGGACACAGCCGTCAGAAGCTCTGTTAGCTTGCGCTCGTCATCCGGCCGCGCCACCGGATCGAACAGTTGCAGGTTGTACCTTTGGCGGCTTAGTAGACCACCGTCGGTGGACCGATCAAGCGGCAGCGGATGGTCCCATTTCTCCAACAGAATGCGCGCTTTCGGCGGTGCGTAAGCGTAGATATAATCGGAAGCGCTCACCCACGGATGGGGCGCGTCATAAATCTGTACAAACGCCAACGCGTACGCGCCGGTCGGGAGCAGTACTAACGCGAGCAGCGCCCACCCGGCTAGCGGACGGCGCCGCAACAAAACAGCCAGACCCAGCCCCGCAAACACAAACATCACCGGCAAAACCGGCAACATGTAACGCGGAAACTTCACCACGAACGCTCCGGTGACGATGAAATAAGGCAACGCCCAGGCAAACAGCACGGCAAATTGCCCCGTTTGCGCGCCGTGGTCCCACCCACGCAGACGCCGCAACCATTCCCACAGGCACCATGCAGTCCCGCCATACACCGCTAGCGTCAGCGGCCAGCCCAGCAGCCAGCGCCCTTGCTGCGCAATCTGGTACGCGTAGGGTACAGTCTCCCGATATTGCGCCACAAAAGGCCAGTCCACCAAGCCGCGCACCATGGCGCCTTGCCGAGCGATATCCACAAAAAAGGCTCGCCATTGCAGAAAAGCAAATGGATTGGTTAGTGCGAATGTCAACAGCGCAGCGCACAGCAGCAGCAGCCCGTGGCGAAAACCTTGCCGCACAGACACTCGCCCGCGCGGCCAATCCTTAGTTGACCAGACAACAGCAACAGCCGCCGGTAGCAGCAACATCACCGCCGAGAACTTTGAGCCCACAGACAATCCAATAAGGGCGCCGGAGAGAGGGATGTTGCGCGCATTACCCTTTGCCACATAACGCACAAGGCTGCACAGGCTGGCGGTCACGCACGCGGTCAGCAGTGCATCGAAGGTTCCAAAGTGTGCCTGTTGGATGTGCTGCACCGCCAGTCCCGCAAATGCTGCAGCCAGCAGACCAGCCGTCACTCCGCCCAACTGCCGCCCAAGAAAGAAAACCAGCAATATAGTGGTCGTGTCCGCCGCGGCCGCCAGTGCCCGGCCCACCAGCGTCAGGTGCTCATATTCAATTCGTCCGGCCACATTAAGCAGGTCTCCAAGTCCGGTGGAACCGCCGATCCCGGGCAGTACGATGCCCGCCGCCGCCAGTCCTTTCGCCGCCAGTACCGTGAGGTACAGTGGGAAATGCCCATACGCGAACCGACGCGGCTCCCCTTGCGAGCTCTCTATTCCCGTAGTGGTTTTCGTCTCCGGCCAGAAAAACGGGTTGAGGGAGGAGCGCTCCGGATGCAACCAAATCGCAGGGCCACCGTGCCACTCTATAGTCGTCTCTACCCAGTTGATGTAACGTTCATCCGGATGGGTATGCTGCAACTCATCCCAATCAAGGTGGGTGAAACGCAGCCAGCCTCCCAGCAGCAGAACCAGCAACAACGCCGCAAAATAGTGCTTCTGGTCCAATGCGTTCCCGGCATCAACCGGCGCAGCAGTATTGATCACGCGTCGAGAATGTCCACGGGTTTCGTCCCGCTATCGGAAACTCGCTCGCCCTCATGATACGAGCGTTCGGTGTTCACCTTCCAGACGTCATTCTTCTCCCCAAGTAGCGCATTGCGCACCGCCAAAATAGCCGTCAACATGGAGTGGTCCTGATTGTTGTATTTGTGCAGCCCATTCCTCCCAAGCGTGTAAAAATTCTCCAGACCATTCAACCAATTTTTCACCACCGCCAGCAGCTGGCCGTAGTGGGCATCATAAATCGGATACGCCTTGCGTTGCCGCACCACCACCCCGTCTAGAATCTCCACCTGATGCGCGAGCCCAATCTGGCGCAGCTCGCGCGTTCCAAGCGCCACCAGATCCTCGTCCGTCATCGTCCACAAGCTGTCCCCCTCGTCACAGAAGAATTCAAGCCCAAGGCTGGTTTTGGCGGAATCCGGCATCATTGCGGGGCTCCAATTCTTGAAGTTCTGAATGCGCCCCACGCGCACATCGGGACTGTGAATGTAAATCCAATTGTCAGAGAACAGGTGTGGTTCATCCAGAATCAACACCACCGTGAGAAAATCGCGGTAGCGCAAACCGCGCGCCGCCTGCAACACCTCATCCGGGGGCAAGGGATCGAACATGGGGATCAGCTCCGTGAGCGATGTGGTGGAAAACACATCTGTGCCCGCCAGCGTCGTTTCACCCACCTGATTACGCACCACCACCCCCGTCACCCGCGTACCCTCCCGCAACACCTTAACCGCTTCGCTCTCCAGATGCACCGCGCCACCTCGCTCCTTCAGCAACTGCGCCACACGTTCCCACATCATGCCCGGGCCACGCTTCGGATAATGGAACTCCTCGATAAGAGTTTTTATCATCTCGCCCCTTGGGGGGAAAAGCGCGTTGCGCACTGCCGCCGGAAGCGTAAGGCCCCTGATGCGCTGCGCGGCCCATTCCGCCCGAATCTCGCTACATGGAATGCCCCACACTTTCTCTGTATAAGTCTTAAAGAACACCTCGTACAATCGCGTTCCAAACCTGTTGGACACCCACTGCTCGAATGTTTTCTCTTCGCGGTACGGCCATAGTTGTGCCCGCAGGTAGCTCAGTACAATGTGGATGCTCTCCCACATCCCTAGCCCAAATAGAGCATTGACAGCGCGCAACGGATAATAAAAGAACCTTCCGTTATAAAAAATGCGAGAAAGGCGCGAACGCAAAAGCAGCTCGGAGCCCATCCACTCTTGCCAGAGTTTCTCGACCTCCGGCACCATGGTGAAAAAACGGTGGCCGCCAACATCGAAATAGTAATCATTATGCCGCTCGGTGCGCGCAATACCACCGACAAGGTGGTATTTTTCCACAATATCCACTGGCACCCTGGCGCGGGTCAACTCCCAACCGGCCGTTAACCCTGCCGGCCCCGCTCCGATAATGACCGCTTTCCGGTCCATATCTAATCGCCAAGTCTCAACACGGCCATGAACGCCTGCTGCGGGATTTCCACATTTCCCACCATTTTCAAGCGCTTCTTTCCTTTTTTCTGACGCGCCAACAACTTCTTTTTTCGCGTCACATCCCCGCCATAACACTTCGCCAACACATCCTTGCGCAGCGCCTTGACATTTGCGCGCGAGATAACCCTCCCGCCTGCCGCCGCCTGAATGGCCACCGAAAACAACTGTCGCGGAATAAGTTCCTTCAGTTTGGTTATCAGTTTCTGCCCTTTCTGATAAGCAGCCTCCCGATGCACGATTGTGGCGAGCGCGTCCACCGGCTGCTGATTGACTAGTATTTGTAGCCGCACAAGATCATCGGCCTGATAACAGTCAACCTGATAATCCAGCGACGCATATCCACGCGTGCGGGACTTGAGACGGTCGTAGAAATCCACGATTAATTCCGAAAGTGGCATCTTGAAGGAAAGTGCCACCCGGCCCCCGGGTGGGTTCTGCTGCTCAACAAACACGCCGCGCCGTGAAGTAACCAGTTCCATGATTGTGCCATAGTACGTCTCCGGAGAGTACACCTGAATGCGCATCCATGGCTCGCGGATTTCAGCAATCTCGCTCTCTTCGGGTAGGCCGGCCGGAGATTCAATTCGCAGCAGCTTGCCATCAGTCATTATCACCTCATATTCCACCGAGGGCGCGGTGGCGATAATGTCAAGAGCATATTCCCGTTCCAACCGCTCTTGTACAATCTCCATGTGGAAAAGCCCCAGAAATCCACACCGGAACCCAAAGCCCAGTGCCTGCGACGTCTCAGCTTCATATGCGAGCGCCGCATCATTTAGTTGCAATTTCTGTAGCGCGTCTTGCAGGTAGCCATAATCATCTCCATCAGCCGGATAGAAGCCGGCATACACCATCGGCTTTGCCGACCGGTATCCAGGCAGTGCATCCGTGCCCGCATCAGCTGCCAGAGCAAGGGTATCCCCCACCCTACAATCATGCACAGTTTTGAGACCAGTAGCCACATATCCCACCTGACCTACTCCTAGAGCACCAGTAGGCTTCATTCCCGGTGCAAACACTCCGATTTCAACCGGGTCGAACTGCACTGCCCCCGCAAGTAACCGCAGCGAATCTCGAGATGTAACCCGTCCGCAAAGCATCCGTACATAGCTGACCACTCCTTTGTACGAATCGTAGTGAGAGTCAAATACAATGCCACGAGGAGGGCCGGAGGTCTCCGCCGCAGGCGCAGGTATCCGGCCCACGATGGCAGCCAGCATAGCATCCACACCGGCTCCGGTTTTCGCCGAGACCTTAAGCACGTCTTCGACCGCGCCCCCAAGCAGCTCAGCGAGTTCTCCAGCGACTTCATCAGGCCGCGCCGAGGCGAGATCAATTTTATTGACCACAGGGATGATCTCCAGATCCGCATCCAGCGCCAGATAAAGGTTCGCGAGCGTCTGTGCCTCGATGCCCTGACTGGCGTCGACAACCAGTAGCGCGCCCTCACAAGCAGCCAGGGCTCGGCTGACTTCATACGAAAAATCTACATGTCCGGGAGTATCAATCAGGTTCAGCTCATAGCTGTTGCCGCTATCGCCGTCACATTGCATACGCACCGCGGACGCCTTAATGGTAACGCCCTTTTCGCGTTCAAGGTCCATTCCATCCAGAAACTGCGCCTGCATGTCGCGCTCAGACACGGTGCCGGTGAGTTGCAGTAATCTATCAGCAAGGGTCGATTTGCCGTGGTCAATGTGGGCGATAATGCAGAAATTGCGAATGTGTTCTGGGTTCATAGAACAGGCCGTTATGATATTTGCAGAGTCGGAAGTGGGAGGCAGGGCCACCCGTCAGCGCAATTGTACATGACGCTTCCGCTTGATGCCCGATTCACTCAGAAGTCTCCGGCACGACCTCCCCGACTAGCTCCTCAATCGAGCAGCCCCTATCACTCTGGGTTAGTAATGCCAAAAACTCCGCGTTCCCCGCCGCCCCGCGCAAAGGGGAACGCCTTAGCCCGCCAGGGCGCAAGCCAATTTCGAGGGCGAACGCCAGCACGTCTTGCAGCACTTGCCTGTGCACGCGCACTGAGCGCACCACACCGCCCTTGCCCACCTGCGCCCGGCCGGCTTCGAATTGTGGCTTTATCAGCGCCAGTACTCTCCCGGAACTCGGTTGCAGCCAACCAAGCGCTACGGGCAGCAGCAATCGAAGCGAAATGAAGGAGGCGTCAATTGTGACCAATCCAACCTGTTCTGGAAGTCTGTGCAAGTAGCGCGCATTGGTCTTTTCCATCACCACCACGCGCGGGTGGCTGCGCAGTTTCCAGTGCAAAACGCCTTTGCCAACATCGATGGCATAAACGCGCTTCGCGCCGCGCTGCAGCATGCAATCGGTGAATCCCCCAGTCGAAGCACCCACGTCTGCGCACACCAGCCCGTTGACGTCCACGCGCATCCCTTCCAGCGCGGACTCCAGTTTCAGCCCACCGCGGCCGACGAAGTCCATACCTGCCAAGATGTCCACATCCGCATCCGCACTCACGAGCGCTCCGGCCTTATCCACGGCGTGTCCAGCCACGCGCACTCGCCCAGCCATGATAAGACCACGCGCTTTCGCACGTGTTTCTACGAGGCCTTTCACCAACATCAGTTTATCGAGGCGCATTTTATTCATGCTAACGATTCTATCATCTAGACCAATCACGCTATAATGTACGCTGCCATGGTTGTGTTGCTGCTGCGCGCGATGCGCCCACGCCAGTGGGTGAAGAATCTGATCATATTTGCCGCGCTGGTCTTCGACCGCAAGCTGTTTATGCTGCCCTACCTGCAGCGCACGCTGGCGGGGTTTGTGCTCTTCTCGCTACTGGCAGGCGCGGTGTATCTGGCTAACGATCTGGCTGACCTTGAACAAGACCGCGGCCACCCCCGCAAGCGAAAGCGCCCGTTGGCAGCAGGCGACCTTTCCACCCGCGTTGGTGCGACAGCCGCTCTCCTAATCCCGTTAGTTGTGCTGCCGCTCGCGTTCAGGCTCCATACCTGGTTTGGGCTGGTGCTGGCTTTGTATTGGGTGCAGAACCTCGCATACTCCATCCGGCTGAAAAACGTTGTCATCATCGATGTGCTGCTGATAGCACTCGGATTCATGTTGCGCGTGGCTGCCGGAGCGATCCTCGTGGATGTCGAACAGGCGCCTATAGGCTCGCCCTGGATTTACATGTGCGTTGGCCTAGGTGCGTTGCTGATAGGCCTCGGCAAACGCCGCCACGAACTGATGTTTTTCGCAGGCGCCGCAAACAATCACCGCGCCGTGCTGGCTGACTACAACCTGCCGCTCATCGACTGGTTTATCGCCAGCGTCACCACCGGCGCAATCATAGCGTATTCCCTGTACACCTTCAACGCACCCAACTTGCCGCAGAACCACCTGATGATGGCTACCATCCCCCTCGTAATCTACGGGATTTTCCGATATCTGTACCTTATCCACGTCGAGGGAGCCGGCGGCGCGCCGGAGCGACTTGTATTCCGCGACCGGCCCCTGCTGCTGTCCATTATTCTGTGGGCGGCCGCAGCCGCATCGGTAATGTATCTGGGTTAGCTTCGTGGCCGCGCTCGAAACGACTCGCGCAAGCGCGCCCGGCAAGTTTATCTTGTTCGGTGAACACGCCGTGGTCTACGGAGAGCCGGCTCTGGCTGCACCATTGCGATCACTACGGGCGCGCGCGAGCGTCTCAAGGGCGCCCGCCGAAAGCCCCAATGGTCTGCTTCTCACCGCAGCCAAAATCTCCCTGCGCACCCCCTATGCCAACCTGAAGCCAACCCACCCGCTCGCTGCCATTGTACGTGGAACTCTACAGGCGGTCGGCAGTTCGGCCGCTCCAGAAGCTCACCTACAGGTGAGCTCCAATATTCCAATGGCTGCCGGACTGGGTTCCAGCGCGGCCACGGCAGCGGCAGTCGCGCAGGCGCTGGCTCGTTTTTTGCAGGCCGAACTCTCCCCAGAACGCCTGTCAAATCTGGTTTTCGACGTGGAAAAACTGCAACATGGAACGCCCTCCGGAATCGACAACACGGTTGTCGTACGCGAACAGCCGGTATTCTTCAGCAAGAGGACAAAAACCGAAGTGCTGAAACTGGCGCGGCCGCTTTCTTTTGTGCTCGCCGACAGCGGACAGCGTAGTTCAACCAGAGACGCAGTGGCGCGGGTGCGCCAGCATTACAATTCCGACCAGAGCGCATGCCAGTCCATTTTCGCGGAAATGGGCAACATCGCTCGCGCAGCGCGCACTGCGCTTGCTCGCGGTGACAGCAGCCGAATCGGTGAACTGATGCGCCAAAACCACGCGCGGCTGCAAGAAATCGGCATCTCGTGCCCTCCACTTGACCGACTCGTGGAAGCGGCCATGCGCGCAGGCGCGCCGGGGGCGAAGCTTTCGGGTGCCGGCCTCGGCGGCCACATTGTCGCACATGTTCAACGCGGGGATGGCGACCGCATCGGCTCCGCTCTATCAGCTGCCGGGGCAAGAAGCGTCATTATGACTGAACTCACACCTAGCGCCAATGACGCCTAAACTGGTTTACCTGAAACTCGGCGGTTCGCTGATCACCGACAAGCACAACGAACGCACTCCCCGGCGCAGCACCTTGCGGCGACTGGCACGCGAAATCGCCGCTGGATTGGAGCATCGCCCGCAAACCAGTTTGCTAATCGGGCACGGGGCCGGCTCTTTTGGTCACATACAGGCTACCCACTATAATACACGTGCAGGCGTTCGTTCCGCACGCGATTGGCACGGTTTCGCAACTGTCGCAGCAGCAGTGGCCGAACTTAACGGCATTGTGCGCACCGAACTATTCTCTGCGGGAGTTCCGGTGTTCAATGCACAACCCTCGGCATCCGCGCGCTGCCGCGATGGAAAACTGGTCAAACTGGCTGTCGAACCCATCAAGGGTGCGATAGACAACGACTTGAACCCGCTGCTCCACGGCGACGTAGCATTCGATGAGACGCGCGGCGGCACGATAATCTCCACTGAAATGATTTTTGGTTTTCTTTCGCTCAGCCTTCCGCCCGACGAAGTGCTGCTGGCAGGAATAGCGCCGGGAGTACGGAGCAGCCACCCTCACGGAAGCGTCATCCCGGAAATCACACCGCAGACCTTTCCGGCTTACACGGCCGCTACAGCTTTTTCAGACGCGCCCGATGTCACCGGCGGGATGAAAGGTAAGGTGGCGGAAATGCTCGCATTGGTGCAAAATGTCCCCAGCGCAACCGTGCGCATCTTTTCAGCGGAGCTGGAGGGCGCACTGACTCGCGCTCTCTCAGGACCAGAGACCACCGGCACCGTCATTCGAGCCGCACGAACAGAAACGACGCCCGCATGACACCACGGGCGCACAAACTGTGATCTTCACGTGAGAAGCCGCGCTCCTAACGAAATCCTACAGATACCGCGTGATGCAAGTCCCGCGGAAATCGTCGCTGCCGTCACCGCGCGCACAGCGCACTTCCGCGAACTTTCCGCTCATGAATCGGTGCAGGCCCTATCTGAAATCTATCAAGCTGCCGCATTCCTGCTATGGGAGACCAAAAACAGCCCGGAAGCCCGCGCTGCGCCCGGAGCCGCCGCCCGCGCAACGCCATCACGCCGTCGCCGCGTGCCAGCGAAGCCGCGTCACAAAGGTCGCCACAAAGCGGCGCCTGGTTGGGCGCCGATGCTGATAGTGGTGCCTACCCTGGCCGCTCTCGCGTTTTTTCTGCTCTATCCCGATGACACAATGTCCGCAGCATGGAAGCTGGTTGACCAAGCCACAGCCGCGCGCGCGTTGCTCTCCGGCCCCCCGGAGCCGACCCCGCCTGCTCTGCCCACTCCAACGCTGCCCGTTGTCCCGACCGCGGGCAGCGCCTTGGTTGCCCCGGCCGCAATCTCTCACTCTGAACCCGCCGTCACGCCCGGCCCAGCGCCCACACCGGGTGCGCCTGCGCAGACTGATGCCCTGAAGCCGGTGCGCGCCTGCGTCACTATCTCATCACTGAATGTGCGCGCTGGTCCCGGTGTCGCCTATCCAAGCAATTCCTACCTACTGGAGGGTGAATGCATCAATGTAGTCGCGCAAAATGCAGCTGGAACATGGGGCCTGGTCCGGTCCGCTCCGCGCGCGGGTGCGGAATCCGGTTGGACATCCCTAGCACATCTGCAGACCGACGGGTCGCTGCGCACTCTCCCTGTAGCCACCGCACCCGCCGTGCCCTCTCCATAACCGTAATTCCCGATGAGCGCCGCGCCAAGCGCCCAATGACGCGCAGCAACAGAATCGATGCCGGAAGTCTTCTTTTTCGACCAGGGTGGCGCAACTCGCCCGCGCGAACAGGTACACATCGATCAAGCCCGCGCCGAGCCCTACCCCGACGGCATCCGTGTGCGCGTCACCGTGGTGTTGACGCCGTTTGTTGAAAGACCTAATCTCAGCATAACCATCAGCGACTCAAGCGGTGTGACTGTCGCTGAGGCAGACGTGTTGGAACCCGTCACACCCACCACTGAGCTGACCATGCATCTGCGCCCGCCAGCATCACGGAGGAAGCACATCCTGCGGGTGGAACTTTATTACGGCCACGACGAACCGCAGGATGTGCTTCGCCTGTCTTTCCTTCCTAAGAGTGAGAGCTAGATGTCTAGGTTACGCACTTCTTTCGCATGCGTCTGGATGAAGCGTCGCCGTGGCGGCACAGCAGCGCCCATGAGCATATCGAAGGTACGGTCGGCCTCGGCAGCGTCTTCAATATCCACCTGCAGCAATATGCGATTTGCCGGGTCCATGGTAGTGTCCCAAAGCTGGTCCGGGTTCATTTCTCCTAACCCTTTATAGCGCTGCAACTTTGTTTTGCCGCTGTTGCCCCATTCTTTCAGCGTGGCGTCTTTGTCGGCTTCGTTGAACACGTATGACTTCTTTTTCCCCCTCGCCAGCAGATACAAGGGCGGTTGCGCGATGAAAAGGTGTCCGCGCTCTATCAATGTTTGCATATAACGGAAGAAAAAAGTGAGCAACAGCGTGCGGATGTGGCTGCCGTCAACATCGGCATCCGTCATTATAATGACGCGATGATAACGCAGCCCGCCAAGGTCGAAACCGTCGCTGATGCCGGTTCCAAGCGCCGAAATCAGCGCCTTCACTTCGTTAGACCCAAGGATTTTGTCAAGGCGCGCGCGCTCAGTGTTCAGGATTTTCCCGCGCAGCGGCAGCACAGCCTGGAAGTGGCGGTCACGCCCTTGTTTCGCCGAGCCTCCGGCCGAATCACCCTCCACGATATAAAGCTCGCATTTGGCCGGGTCACGCTCCGAGCAATCGGCCAACTTGCCCGGCAAAGTCAGCGATTCAAGCGCGCTCTTGCGAATAACCAGATCACGCGCCTTGCGCGCTGCGTCACGCGCCCGCGCCGAGGTCAGGCACTTCTCGACAATCGCCCGCCCGGCGCGCGAATTCTTCTCCAGAAAATCGAAGAATTCCTCGCCCAGCGCTTGCTGCACCTGCGCGGAAACCTCCGCGTTCATCAGTTTCACTTTCGTCTGGCTTTCAAACTGCGGGTCGTGATGTTTTACGCTCACAATCGCGGTCAGGCCCTCGCGTATATCCTCGCCGCTGAAGTTCGCGTCCCTATCCTTCAACAGGTTGGCTTTGCGCGCATAATCATTCACCGTGCGCGTGAGGGCCGAGCGCAGACCGGTCATGTGCGTACCACCATCAACAGTGTTAATAGTGTTCGCAAAAGAATATGTCGATTCTGCAAAACCGTCGCTGTACTGCAGCGCCACCTCCACGCCGGTGTCCTCTATCTCTTTATCCACGTAAACCACCGGGTGCAGCGTCTTGCGGTTGCGATTCAGATAGCGCACAAACGACTTGATGCCGCCCTCAAAATAAAATGTCATCTCGCGCCCGCTGCGTTCATCCACCAGCTTTATGGTCACCCCGCGCGTCACAAACGCCATCTCGCGAAAACGCTGCAGCAGAGTCTCAAAACGATAACTATTCTCTTTGTCGAAAATGCTCTCGTCACGCATGAAAGTGGTGCTCGTACCGCTGCTGCCTTTTTTCGCCTTGCCGATGGATTTCACCGCTGCCTGCGGTACGCCCTGACGGTATTCCTGATACCACACTTTGCCGCTACGCGTCACCCGGACTTCGCAACGGCTCGAGAGCGCGTTCACAGCGCTGACGCCCACGCCGTGCAGCCCGCCCGAGACCTTGTATCCTCCCCCACCGAATTTTCCCCCTGCATGCAGCTTGGTCATCACAACTTCTAACGCAGAGACCTTCTCGACCGGATGCTTGTCCACGGGGATGCCACGTCCATTGTCCTCAATAGTTACGCTTTCGTTCGCGTGGATCGTCACCCACACGAAATCACACGATCCGGCCAACGCCTCGTCGATAGAGTTGTCGACGACCTCGTAAATTAGGTGGTGCAAGGCGCGCACGTCAGTGCCGCCGACATACATGCCCGGACGCATCCGAACCGCTTCCAACCCCTCCAGAACCTGAATGCTACGCGCGCCGTAGGCTTCCCTTTTTTTTGCCTTTCGAGTCGTCTGCGCCTTCGCTGTTTTTATTGTTTTCGCCACTTCAGTTTTCCTCCGGCATCTCTTTCCGCCGCGTGGTTTGGGCCCGACGTTTTTGCTCTGCGAGAGTAGCCTGCATCTCATCGACCCAGCGTAATCTGCCCTGGTAAAAATGAAAGGTCGCCGCCACTACACCGGTAGCTACAAACGCATGCGCCGTGATGCCGACCAACAGCAGCCAGGAATCCCCGGGCGGCAGCGACCACAGGAACCCGAGCCCCCAACTCAACACCATTATAAGTGCGCCGAGGCCGGTCACCGCAGGCATGTTCCAGCGCACGAGCCGCAGGCTGTTACGTAGAGCCGGCAGCAGTTCGTGGTTGTGCATCACCACTCCGTGCACGGTAAAGGCCACGAAAAACAGCGCCCAGATCCAAAGCGCGATGCCGAGCGAGGTCGCCATCCCACCAAGCACTGCATGCAGCATAGATATAGCCGCCGCCAGCAAGGACATCAGGATACCGAAGAATAGCGTCGCCAGCAGCACGGCCGCCGCAAACCCGAGCAGCCGCAGCCAGTGTCCCCAGAGCTGCTCCAGCATTTGCTCGTCGCTCCCGCGCTGTTCCTCCGGAAGCACGCGCCGCGCAATCAGGCCAAAAAAGGCTGCTCCCAGGAACAGACCCATCACGCTTAACCCCACGGTCAACCCAAACAATGCCGCACCGCTAGAGACCGGAACGCGCAATACCGACCCGAGCGGAGTGCCCGCCGAAGCGTTGGCGACCATCATGCTGGGCACGCCGAGCGGCGCTGTGCTCAGAAAACCAAACACGTTTAAGATTTCGCCGGCGTCCTCCAGAGCGAGCTGCACTGTGTCGAACATCTCGGCGGGGATATCTGCGTCCCGTCGCTGCGCATCCAGCATCGCGCTCACCTCATCCAGCAGCGGTGCAACAGTGAGATGCGGTCCGAGCCAAAGATAAAGATCCAGTAAGAGCGGAAGGGCTATCAGGCTGAGCTGAGAGAGAACGGTCTCGAAGCCGCGTCCGAAGGATTCAATCACCCCGATAGGCGCGGCCGGTGGCGTGGAAGCGTGCGCAGACACGCACTTAATTTTACCAGCAATGCCGTTTCGGCACACGGCGGCACAGGGCGAAATTGCACCGCCCACCGCTTGCATGGTTTCCCAATTTTATGAGCGGCGGCAAGGTGAATTTCCGCAGGTTGACCCCATCGCCACGCTCGTTTACAATGCAGGGCAGCGCGCCGCCACTTCAGGCCGTTACGCGGCGAATGCCATTTCCCTATGGATCAATTCGTGATAACAGGCGGAGTTCCGCTCCGGGGCGTCATCCGCCCTGCGGGCAACAAGAACGCCGCGCTGCCACTGCTGGCCGCATGCCTCCTCACTGACCAACCGGTTGTACTCCACAATGTGCCCGCCATCGGAGACGTGCTCACAATGCGCAATCTTCTCGAAGCGCTAGGCGTCTCCATTGAACTTGTGGACGAGCACAGCTGGCGCATGCACGCAAAGAACATCGCCAACCACACACCGGATGCTGCCCTCTGTCGGCTCATTCGCGCATCCATTCTGCTGGCCGGGCCAATGCTCGCGCGTCATGGCCAATTGCAGCTGCCCCCGCCCGGCGGGGACATAATTGGCCGCCGCCGACTGGACACCCACATCCTGGCACTGCAATCGCTTGGCGCAGAAATCCACGCTAATGAGAATTTTGAAATGCGCGCGGCCCGACTGCGGGGCGCAGACATCATGCTGG